>VTLG01016417.1_pt1 | contig 31701 bp, 13 predicted proteins | sample 4694571 | NCBI WGS metagenome assembly VTLG01 (sample SAMN12604809, study PRJNA352737) | marine metagenome | biome: ENVO:00000447; feature: ENVO:00000209|ENVO:00000569|ENVO:01000036; material: ENVO:00002151; isolation source: viral sequences binned using virsorter ...
TGATCAAGGATGGTTTGAAGATACTGAACTTAGATTTAAAACAGATAAGAGTTTAATTTTTATAGAGGAAGCGTAATGAGTAGTACCTACCACATATACTTGAGAGAAGAAGTTCTCTTCAAAGACTTAGATGATTATGAGTTTAAAATCATATGGGGTAGGTTATACCATTCGTACTATAAGGATGAAATAGAGTATGAAGAGATAGTATATACAGAAGACCAAACTAAAGATTTATTACAAGATGCCAGCTATTGAAAAGGTGATTCCACCTACTACAGAATTATACGAAGAGATTCCTAATTTTTTAGATCAAAAATACTTTGATCATCTATATGCAATTATTACTCAAGGAAAGTCACAATTTTATTGGAACTTTCAAGAAGAGGTTGCATATAGAGGAGATGTATCATCTGATAGTAAAGATGCTTTTTACTTTATACATCCAGTTTATGGTGATCTTGGTCCACAGAGTGCGTTTCATAATGAGTTACAACCATTATATGAACAGTTAGGTGTCAGAGCATTATTAAGAACAAGAGTGATAATGTATGTAAATCAAGGTAGGTTTATGGTACACAGTCCTCATATAGATTACAACTTTCCACATAGTGCTGCTTTGTTGTATATGAATACTTGTGATGGGTATACGTTAATGGCAGACGAGCACGTAAACATTCAAGCAAGTCAGAATGTTGTTGATTCTAAAGATCATAAGTCTCCAACAAGTTTAGAGTTTAAACGTGAAGATAATGATCAACTACCTTTTCAAGATCAAAATAAGTCGATGAGTATTGCGAATAAGATGACAATTCACGATGGTTCTCGTCCACATTGTAGTACAACAACTACTGATCAAAAGAAACGTATATTAATTGCAATTAATTATTTTTAATGGAAAATACTGAACGACGGGGTGAGATTCTGCCCCTTTTCTCTGCTGCACCTGCGATGGGGTTTAGTTATGATGGTGATCTAGATCCGATGGTAGAGTATATCAAGACTTTAGAATACCAACAAGAAGTGAATGGTAATGCAAAGACTGTAGATCGTTATGTACATAAACTTGAGGGCCTTAAGCACCTCGAAAAGTTTTTCTTAGATTCTATTCATGAATATGCAAGAGTAGTTTGTCTAACGGAACATGAAGCAACGATACAGCAGTCTTGGGTAAATGTAAATTGTCCTGGTGTTGAGCAACCATCACACTGGCATAGTAATAGTTGGTTAAGTGGCGTTTTTTACCTCGCATCGGATTCTCAGAGTGGTTCTCCACTTACTTTTCATAATTATATGAAGAATTTTGCGTATCACTTCTCGTCTCCCTCGGATAAGTTTGATAAAGAGAAGAATCGATTTTATAAAGATGAGACAATACCTGATACTTATAACCCTTATACTTCAAGTAGTTGTGATATAGCATCAATTCCTGGTAACTTAATCATATTCTCAAGTTTACAACCTCATAGTGTTGCTATAAATGAAACGAAGAAAAATCGAATTAGTATATCGTTTAATACCTTTCCTAAAGTACCTTTTGGTAATGATACTCAATTGAATCGTGTTGACCCATTTTATGAATCTAAGAACTGAACCTTTTCCTTATGTGATTATTGATGATTTGTATAATGAATACGAATTAACAAAGATATGTACAGAACTTTCTTTCTTATCTGATAAGTTAAGAGGTCCTGAAGATAGTGGTAGTGCGATGGATGAGGATAAGAATTATACAAAACAAAATAAAGGTATCTACTTAGATCAAGTAATTGAAGAGGTAGGTTTTTCAAATATAGATTACTTGAATAAAAAAGTATATTCTTATCTTAAAGATGTAGATAATTGGTATTATCACAATTTAAGAGTGAATACATGGAATACTTTAATTTCTTATTATGATGATGGTGATCATTATAAGTCTCATTTTGATAGTACTATATTAACAATATTAACGTGGTTTTATGTAGAACCAAAAAGATTTACTGGTGGTGATTTATATTTTAATGATTATGATATTACAATTGAATGTAAGCATAATCGGTGCGTTATTTTTCCTGGTCATATAGGACATTCCGTTCCAAATGTAGTATTAAATGAAAAAGGTTATGGTAGATGGTGTATGTCTCAATTTGGTACATTTGATGAAACCCGACCATCTCTTTTTTGATTGACGTTATAAGTATATTGATGTATAATAATCAATGTAATTACATAACGTTATGGGTAAAGGATTTACAGTTAAAGCGAAATCTCCTGTTGTTAAAAAAGAACCTGAGTGGGATTTTGATAAGGCAAAGGAGTTAGTTAAAGGTAAAACAGTTGTATTCTGTTTACCAGGAAGAGGAGTATCATATGCATTTTTGAAGAGTTTTGTACAACTATGCTTCGATCTTGTACAGAATGGTGCAAGTATCCAAATCTCTCAGGACTATTCATCAATGGTTAACTTTGCACGTTGTAAGTGCTTAGGTGCAAATGTTCTACGTGGACCCGATCAGTTACCTTGGGACGGTCAGTTGAAATATGATTATCAACTATGGATTGATAGTGATATTGTATTCAATACTGAGAAGTTCTGGCAATTGATTCTAATGGATCAGGATATTGCTGCTGGTTGGTACTGTACTGAAGATGGTAAGACTACCTCTGTTGCACACTGGATGGAAGAGGATGATTTCCGTTCTAATGGTGGTGTGATGAATCACGAAACAATCGAAAGCATCTCGAAAAGAAAGAAACCATTTACAGTTGATTATACTGGTTTTGGTTGGACACTTATTAAAAATGGTGTATTTGAGCACGAAGAAATGAAGTATCCTTGGTTTGCTCCAAAGATGCAAGTGTTTGAATCAGGAGAGGTTCAAGATATGTGTGGAGAAGATGTTTCATTCTGCTTAGATGCAAAAGAAGCAGGTTTTGAAATATGGTGTGATCCTCGTATCAGAGTTGGTCATGAAAAACAAAGAGTTATATAGTATTTTTGAGGGTGATAAACTTCTTTTTGAAGATCTCACCCAAGATGAATACTTTAATGCTATGGAGGATCTTGCATATGAATGGTATGATAATGGTTCTCACAACCCACAAAACTTAAGAACTGAAATTAGAGCAATTTAATTATGGCAATCAAAAAGGGACTCGGTGGTAATGTTTTCGTAGAAGCAATACCCAAAAAGACTCGTCAAGGACAAGGTAAGCATACAAAATATGCTGCTACTTCTCGCAATAAAGCAAAAAAGAGATCTAGAGGACAAGGAAAATGAATGATGATGGACCTAAGGTATTAGGTATTACTCATCATGATAATTTTATCACTGAAATAACGTTTGATCCAGAACGATTAGGACTGGATCAACTTATTGACTATTTTGAGTTTCTTAATAATTCCAAATTACAGACTCCTAGAAATAGTATAAGAACAAAAGATACTCAAATTTTCATTAATGAAATATGTGGTATGCCTCATCCTTCAATAGATGAATATACTGCACAAAATAGTTCTGCTGTATATCAAAAATGGAACTATCTTTCAAATATTGCATTCAATATTTACTTTGATAAGTATGAAGTCCTTAAAATACGTAATTTAGAGCATAAATTCTGCAAATTACAGCGTACAAGACCCTCTGAAGGGTTTCATGATTGGCATTCTGATCAACTAGGTGGTCAACCTTTTAGGCAAATAGTCAGTCTTTTGTACTTAAATGATGATTTTGAGGGTGGAGAGACTGAATTTTTACATCAATCGGTGAGAATTAAACCCCAAGTAGGAAAATATGTGTTATTTCCTGCTTTTTGGACGCATTTGCATCGAGGAAATCCACCAATAGGCGGTGATAAGTATATAATAACTGGATGGTTAGAGGAATACCCCACAGGAGGTTCCGTATAAAAAGGAAATCTTAAGAATAGGTATAAATAAAGGGAGATAATACTAAATATACCATTTAGATGGCACAGGTACGTACCTCTCAGACATTTAAAGATATAAGTCTTTCATTTTCGCCACATCCAGTGACGAAAGATTTGCCTGTCTTAAAGAATGAACGTGCAATAGTTAGATCTGTGCGTAATTTAGTTGAAACAATCCCTACAGAAAGGTTCTTTAATTCAGATCTTGGAACTGATATTAGAGCAAGTCTCTTTGAAAATTTCTATCCAACCATCAGAATGGTAATAGAAGATCAGATTGTAGAAACTATTAGTGTATATGAACCAAGAGTTAATGAATTAGAAGTTGAAGTAGAACCATACTTTGATAGAAATGCTTTTAATATCACTATATTTTTTGATATTGTAGGATTAGATGTTCCAACACAATCATTTTCATTCCTTTTAGAACCAACGAGATAATATGCCTTTTACTCAATTTACAAGTTTAGATTTTGAACAAATAAAAGCACAGATAAAGGATTATCTTCGTGCTAATAGCAATTTTAGTGATTTTGACTTTGAAGGTTCTAATTTTTCAGTACTGATTGATACCTTAGCATATAATACTTACATTAATTCATTTAATGCGAATCTAATTGCAAACGAATCATTTTTAGATTCTGCACAAATAAGAGAAAACGTCGTTTCTTTAGCAAGAAATATTGGTTATGTACCCCGTTCAAGATCTGCTGCAACGGCATCAATTTACTTTGATGTGCAAACTAATTCAACTGAACCAATACTGTACTTAAAACCAGGTTTAGTGTGTGTAGGATCTGCAAATAACACTACATATAGGTTTTCAATCACTCAACCATTACATGCTTCTATTAATAATGGTGTTGCATCGTTTGGAAGTGCTGATTCTCCAGTTGAAGTTCATCAAGGATCCTCGTTAAGTATTCAATTCTTAGCAGATAATACAATAGATGATCAAAGATTCTTACTACAGAATCCAAATATTGATATGTCATCTATAAAAGTATTTGTTTCTGGTCCTGCAGATACAGGTCTTGGTAGAGAATATAAAATGATTGATAATATTCTCAATCTTGATAAGAATTCTGAGGTATTCTTTGTACAGGAAGTTCAAGATGAGAAATATGAATTATTATTTGGTGATGGATACTTTGGTAAAAAATTAGAAAATAATACTATCATAACAGTAAGATATATTATTACTGATGGTGCTGGAAGTAATGGTGCTTCGCAATTTGCTTTCCAAGGTTCATTTGCTGATAAGGATCCAAATTCAGAAACAAACATAAGCACTGTTATACCAACTGCTGGAATTACTATAAACACCGTTAATCCTGCGACAAACGGTTCTGAGGCAGAGAATGTTAGTTCTATTAAGTATTTTGCACCTAGACTATATTCTGCTCAATATAGGGCGGTTACACCAAGAGATTATGAGGCAATTATACAGTCAATTTACCCCAGAACAGAGTCTGTTGCTGTTATTGGTGGTGAGGAATTAGATCCACCACAATTTGGTAAGGTTCAGATTAGTATTAAACCAAAGAATGGTACTTATGTTTCTGATTTTGATAAACATCAAATTAAAAATAAATTAAAAAGTTATGCTATTGCTGGTATTAACTCTGAAATTATAGATCTTAAGATTTTATATGTTGAAATTGATTCATCCATTTATTACGATAGTTCTAGAGTTTCAAATGATGTTGATTTACGTTCAAAAATCTTAGGTGGTCTTACAAAGTACTCACAAACTGTAGATATTAATAAGTTTGGTGGAAGATTCAAGTATAGTAAGGTTTTGCAATTAATTGATAGAATTGATAGTGCTATTACGTCAAACATCACCAAATTGAAAATTAGAAGAGATTTAAAAGTTCTTATAAATCAATTTACACAATATGAATTGTGTTTTGGTAATAAGTTTCATATAAATCCTGAAGGATTTAATATTAAGAGTACTGGATTTACCTTAAGTGGATCAAGTGATACTGTATACATCACAGATGTTCCAAATAAAAAGGCAGATGGCACTTTAGATGGAAGTGGAAAGGGTGTTTTAAGTGTTATTTCAAGAAATCAGAAAGAAGAGTTGAAAGTTGTTGCTAAATCAGCAGGAACTGTTGATTATAATAAGGGTGAGGTTATTTTAAATACTCTAAATATTACCTCAACGGTAGCAGCAAATAATTTGGTTGAAATTCAAGCATTCCCAGACTCTAATGATGTAGTTGGATTGAAGGATTTATACCTCAGTTTTGACGTTTCTAATAGTAAGATAAATATGGTTAAGGACGTAATTGCTTCTGGTGAAGATGTATCAGGAGTTGTATTTACAAGAGATTATTACACATCAAGTTACTCAAACGGAGACCTAGAGAGAAAATAAATGAGCATAGGTATTGATAAAAGAGTCCAGATCAACAAAATAGTTGAGAGTCAGTTACCTGAGTTTGTAAGGTCGGATTTTCCAACTACAATTGAATTTTTTAAACAATATTACCTCTCTCAGGAATTTCAGGGTGGTTCAACTGATCTAATTACCAATTTAGACCAATATTTAAAGGTTGATAACCTAGTTCCTGAAGTTGTTCATGGAACTACTACATTATCTTCTGCAGTTTCCACATCAGATACAACTATTACTGTTGCATCAACTAAAGGTTTTCCCGATACTTATGGTCTTTTAAAGATTGGTAATGAAATTATAACATATACTGCTAAAACAACCACTACTTTTACGGGTTGTCTTCGTGGTTTTAGTGGTGTAAGTGGATTTGATGTTGGTATATCAACATCTTTAGATAATGTTAATAGAGAAGGTTTATTATTTGAGTCTACAAAGGCAGAATCTCATGCTAATGGTGCAACAGTCACCAATTTAAGTGTATTATTCATACAAGAATTTTATAAAAAGTTAAAGAAAACATTCTTACCTGGTTTAGAAGATAACGATTTTACTAAAGATCTTGATGTTGGTAACTTCATTAAAAATGCAAGAAGTTTCTATCAATCAAAAGGTATTGAAGAATCTATAAAAATTCTATTAAGAGTTTTATATGGTGAAGAATCTATAGTATTAGACTTAGAAGAGCGTTTACTTAAGCCTTCTAGTGCAGAATTTTTAAGAAGAGAAGTTATAATTGTTGATAGAATTAGTGGTGATCCTCAAAAATTAGTTGGTCAAACTGTTTTTAAATCAAATGATTTAGGAACAAGTGCTTCTGTATCTGAAGTTGAGATATTAACTAGAAATGAAAAGGTTTATTATAAGATTTCTTTGTTTGTTGGGTATTCTGACAGAGATTTAATTGAGGGAATATTCACTATTCCTGGTAGAACTAAAGTATTAGAACCAGTTTCAATTGGTTCTTCAGTTCTTTCTGTAGATTCTACTGTTGGATTTGCCCAAACTGGTTATGTTTTATGTGGAATTAACTCAATTACATATAGTTCAAAAACAGTTAATCAATTCTTTGGTTGCACTAACATAACAGAAAATATTGATATTGGTTCCGATCTTAGGGCAGATGAAACAATTTATGGATATGAAGATGGAGACTTAACTAAGAGAGTTGATTTAAGAATAACTGGTGTAATATCTGATTTTAAAACAGTTTCTGATATTTCTTTAGTATCTGAAGGGGAAAGAATATTTGTTAAAAATGTAGGTGAATCTATACCAAATCCAATTTCAGATAAAACTTATAAGGAAATATTTGCTAATTCATGGATATACAATACCAGTAGTAGATATCAAGTACTTGATATTTCTGGTTCTACTCTTTCTTTAGGTAGTTTAATTGATAAGTCTAGTTTGAAACTTGGAGATACTATTGAGATTTTATTACGTAATTCCAATACAGTTGTAGTTTCATTAGCAGAAATTACTGATATTAATGATTCAAATAATCAAATAGTAGTTTCTGGATTATCTGGATTTACCCCTACTCTTGGTTTATATTATGATATTCGTAGAAAATTAAATAAAGCAATAAGTAATGGTATAGAAATATTAGAGGGTAATTCAAATATTATCTCTGATGTATTGAATGTATATACTGATGATGACAAAGAGGCGTATGTTGCATCCAACTCTCTACCCAGTTACACAATACCTTCAGAAGTTAAAGTATCTATATTTGAGAATACAGGTGATTCTGCTAATTTTGATGGGTATGATGTAGACACTCAAGATTATGATATTATAAAAGGTAGTTCATCTTTTGGTGAAAGTGAGTTAATTACTGGAGATTCAGTAGTTTATACCGCAAGTGCTCCATTAACAGTCGGGGATCAGAAACTTGTATCAGGAGATGTATATTATGTTGAGGTAGTAAGTATTACTCCTGCTAAGATTAGGATATATCGTTCAAGGGCAATGATCGGCAATGCTGTAAATGCCATTAGATTTAAAGCAGAAGGTGATGCAATAACTGCTACTCATACCTTTACTAAAGAATTAGAATATAATAAGAAGTTATCTGCAAATAAAATATTAAAAACATTCCCATTAAGTCAAGATTTATTTGTTTCTGGGAAAAGAGAAACACCAGTTAATGATATTGGTATGTTGATTGATGGTGTTCAAATAAGAACTCCAATTTCAAATGATTACATTTATTATGGTCCTATTGATTCTGTAGATGTATATAATGGTGGAGAAGATTATGATGTAGTCAATCCACCAAGGTTAGTTGTAGATAATAGTTTGGGTGCAGGTACAACTGCTTTAGTTGAACCTGTTATAACAGGAACAGTTAAAGAAGTATTTGTTGATCCACATGATTTTGATATTCTTGATGTTAAGGCATTATCTTTAACTGGTGGTAATGGTACTGGTTGTATTTTGGAACCAGTTATTTCACAAAGATATAGAGAATTATTATTTGACAGTAGAGATATTTTCTTCTCTGGTGGATTATCAATTACAGATGAAACAATTACATTTAAGACTAAGCATTTCTTAGATAATGGTGATCTTATTTACTATAATAGTAATGGAAATCCACCTATTGGTGTAGGTTTATTTGGTGACGTTTCAAACACTGCTAGTGGAAGATTGGCTACTGGTGCTGGATATAATATTAGAGTAGTTAATTCAAGTACAATTCAATTACATACCTCATATGAGGATGCAATTGCTGGTATCAATACTATTGGTATCTCAACAGCAACTAATGCTGCAGGTATTCATAAATTTAGGACTGGATCTAAGAGAACATTACAATCAGTTAAAGTTATAAATCCTGGTTCTGGATATCAATATAGAAAGTTACATGTTAAACCAACAGATGTTTCTGTAGGATATGCAAAGATAAACTTTAAGGGTCATGGGTTTAATGATGGTGATCTTGTTGAATATGAAAATACTGGATCTAGTTACTGGCAAACTTCTTTAGATTTTGTTTATAGTGTTGCTCCTGTAAACAGAGTAAGACTTAATGTTTCTACTGGAGTTTATACATTTACAGTAAATTATATTGATGTAGGAACTAATACAACTGGAGAATCATTTATAGTTGGTAGTAAGAGATATAGTATGGGTGCGTTGGCAGTTAATACTGGTCTTTCAAAGATATATGAGATAAAAGTAGAAGATTATTTGAACGCAAGTTCAATTGGTGGATTGGACACAACACATTCTTATCATGTGTTAAAGGTTGATGACGATTCATTTAGATTAGCAGATGCTGGTTCTACAATAGGTGGATCTTTAACTAGAAGTAATTTTGAAAGGCGTGACTATGTTGGTTTTGACTCTCAAGGTGAAGGATTTCAAACATTTAAGTATCCAGATATTAAAGTAACCGCAGAAGTTTCATTTGGATCTACTGTTACTGGATCATTTAATTTCACTCCAGTAGTTACAGGTGAAATTACAGATCTTTATCTTTATGAGAAAGGAACTAAGTATGGATCAGATATTCTGAATTTACAAAAGAATCCAAAGATTGTAATTGAAAATGGTAAGAATGCTTTGGTAAGTGGATCTATCGTTGGTGGAAAAATAGTTGATGTTGCAGTATTAAACAGAGGAAAGGAATATTATTCTCTTCCAGATGTTTCAGTACAAGCAACTGGTATAACAACTACAAATTTAATTGGAAATGGTGCTGTTCTTCGACCAATAATTGTTGAAGGGAGATTAACAGATGTTCTAGTAATTAATCCTGGTATTGGATATACTGGCAGTAAAGTTACATTTACAGTTACTCCTAGAGGAAGAAATGCAAAATTTGAACCTAGAGTAAGAAAATTAACTCTTGACAATAATTACAGACAAGGCAATTACAGTTTAAATTCCGAAGGTGAAGATAGTTTACACTTAAGTGTTCATGGATATACTTCAAATATTAGAAATTCATTTAATGATGATGGAACAAAACATTCACCAATAATTGGATGGTCTTATGACGGAAATCCAATTTATGGACCATATGGTTATACTGATGTTTCTAAATTGGGACCTACTGTTGGAATTGTAACTTCTGGTTATGTTTTAGATTCCACTAAAGTTCTTGATCGTCCATCAACAAGTAAGTTTCCTGAAGGATTTTTTGTTGATGATTGGTATTATGATGGATCAGGAACTCTTGATGAGCATAATGGTAGATTCTGTAAAACTGACGAATTTCCAAATGGAATTTACGCATACTTTGCTAGTTTACAACCTAGTCAACAATCAAATATATTAACACCAAGTTTTCCTTACTTTATAGGTAAAACCTTTAGATCACCTTTCATATCAACTAATACTACATTAACCCAAGAATTTGATTTTAATTCTTCCAACTTAGCTAGAAATACTTTCCCATATAAAGTTGGTGATGCATTAGCAGATAATGATTTTATTGTAGAATCTAACGAATTTTTAAGGCAATTAACAACCGTTGAATCTGTAACTACGGGGGTTATCGATAGTTTATCTGTTTTAGATGGTGGAGATGGATATAAAGTTGGAGATTTTACAAATTTTGATGATTCTGGAACTAATGGATCTGGTCTTAGAGGACAAGTTAAGACAATAGTAGGTATTGGTATTTCAAGTATTGATACTGAATTGATCAGATATGAAAATACAGTATTAACATGGAAGTCTTCATCTCAAGTTGTAGCAAGATTTTCACCATTCTTTGAATTGGGTGATGGTGATACAGTTTCTATTTCAGGTTTAACTAGTTCTATAGTTAATCTTACAGATTCATTTAAGGTAGGAATTACTACAGATATTATTGGTCTTGCTCAATCTATGACCTATCAACCACTTGTTACTGGTAGAATTGATGACATTTATGTAAATACTATTCCAAAAACAGTTTCGATAGGTTCATCTATAAAAATTAACGATGATGAGATTGTTAAAGTTCTCAATATCTATGATGTAGGATCAATATTGAGAGTTAAGAGGTATGGTGTAGGTGCAGCACATACTTATGGATCCAAATTAGATGTTTTAAACAACGATATAACAATACCAGTTAGAACTGAGAAGTTTATTTCCACAAATGATGATTTTGTTTACTTTAATGCTCATCAATCTGTTGGTGTTGGTGTTACTGAAGGTGGTGGTATAAGTGTTAATTATACTGTTGGAGAAACTACAAAAGAAGTTTCTATTCCAACAAGAACAATATATCTACCAAATCACCCATTTATTAATGGTCAAGAATTAACATTCACTAAGAGAGGAACTTCAACATCATTAATTGTTGGAATTGGTACTACAGCTAATAATTTATTCAACCTTCCTGATGTAACAACAGACACTTTTACAGTGTATGCAATCAATAAAGGGCAAAATTATATTGGTCTTGTAACTGAAAGAACATCAATTGGTAGCACAAGTGAAGGATTATACTTCCATAGTAATGGAACTAATGATTCTGAATATCTTTTAAAATCAAATCATGCTCAAGTTATTGGTGATGTTGATAGAATTACCTCAACAGTAACTACAGACATAGGAGCAGCATCTACTAGTACTCATGGTTTAAGTAATAATGATGTTGTTAATATAAATGTCATTCCAAATACAGTTGTTGGAGTTGGTAGTACAGCACCATTAAGCTTACAATTCAACAACGAATTCCAAAAATTATTAGTTAATAAAATTGGATTTAGCTCTACTGGATTTGATTCTGTAAATTCTAAGATTACTATTAATGATCATGGGTATAGAACTGGTGATAGAGTCTTTTATGAAAGTAATCAAGCACCTAGTGGATTAAATGATCCTTGTTATTATGTTTATGAAGTAAGTTCAAACGAAATACAATTAGGAGAAACTCTAAAAGATGTACAAAATAAACCACCAAGAGTAGTTAGATTTGGATCTTCAGCAGGAACAGAGCATAGTTTATCTTTAGTTAATCCACAATTAAAGGTATCTAAGAACTCTAAGTTATCTTTTAATATTTCTGATACTTCTTTATTAGGATATGATCTTAAATTCTTCTATGATAAAGAGTTTAAGAATGAATTTATAAGTTCTCAAGATAGTAACAACTTTAATATTTCTGGTGTAGGAACTGTAGGAGTTGGTACAACATCAACAGTATCGATTGCATTTTCAAAAACAACACCAACTCAATTGTATTATGCAGTAGAAAAGGGTGGATATATTAGTACTGCTGATCCACTAGTTGCAAATTATTCTGAAATTAAATTTGTAGATAGTGCTTATAGTGGTGAATATAAGATATTTGGTATAACTTCAGATACTTATAAAGTTTCTCCAACAAAAATACCAGAACTTCTTTCATATCAAGCAGATCAGTGTGAAACAATAGAATATTCAACTCAATCTAAAACTGTTTCTGGTGCTATTAAGGATATAAAAGTAATATCTAAAGGACAAAATTATAAAAAGATTCCAAAATTTGAAAATGTCGTTAGTTTAAATGGAAAGAATGCGAATATAGTAGCACTTTCAACATCAATCGCTAGAATCAAGGATGTAAGAATACTTGATATTGGATATGAATATCCATCAGATAAAACTTTAAGTCCAGAAGCATTTGTTTCTCCAGTAATTAGAATTGATGATGTAGATTCTATTAAAGGTATTAATGTAGTAGATGGTGGTAATCAATATCTTTCTGCACCTGATGTTGTGGTCTATGATCCTCAAAGTGATCTTGTTGTAGATGAAACATCATTAACAGCAAGTACCCCTCATCAATCAATATCTGAGATTAATATTGTTGCTCCTATTCAAGGATTAAAATCAGTAAATCATAAAATTGTTACTATTAACAACTCTAATGGTGTTGGAATTAGTTCCATGACTGGTGGTGGATCTGGAATAGTTACTTGTATTCTAGAAACTCCAATAAATGGATTCGTAAACCCACCATTTGCAACTGGAGATGAGATTTTTGTAGAGGGTGTTGAATTATTTGGTGAAGCAGGTATTGGAACACAAACCAATACAAATTCTTCTGGTATTGCTACAGGTGGTGATGGATATAACTCAGCAAATTATCAATATAGATTCTTTAAAGTTGATGATTATACAAATTCAAATCCTGCTGTTCTAAAGTATAGCCTTGCTGGATTAACAACTAATCCTGGTATTGCTAAGACTTATCAATCTGGTTATGCAAATATTATTAATAGAAACAATTATCCTGTATTTGAAGTTATTCAAGAAAGAGGATTATTACTAGTTAATGAAAGTGTTCTTGTTGAAGAGGGTGATACTTTTATTGAAAGGGGATTGGTTATAGTAGAATCTAGAGAAGATTTTATAAAAATTGATGGTAATTATGAACTTAAAATAGGAGATAGAATAAAGGGTTCTAATACCAATATTAGTGCAACTGTAACCAATATTGTTGGTAATAGGGCAAAATTTGTAGTAGACTATTCTAATCGTCAGGACTATGGTTGGAGTGATAATATTGGAAAATTAAATGAAGATTTCCAAGTTATTCCAAATAATGATTATTATCAAAATTTATCATATTCTATTAAGAGTCCAGTTCCTTGGGATACTTTAGTCAATCCTGTTAATAGATTAGTTCATCCAGCAGGACTTAAGAATTTTACTGATGTTGGAATAACATCTGCTGTTAATGTTGGTATTGGTACAACTATTCAGGCAACACCTGTGATAGTTGTTGATCTTATGACTGATAAGAGAGTTGATACAATCAACAACTTTGATTTTGGAAGAGATTATGATGCTAGACCTGAAGTAAATCCAATAAAATCAAAATTTGCAACATTCCAGAATACAAAATTAACCGATTTTACTAGGTGTAAGTCAAATAGAGTTTTAATCCATGATGATATTAGTGGAAAATTCTCAAGTAAGGGGTTCCAAGATGTATTTACTGAAATAGAAGAAGTAGATGGTAACTTTACAAAATATCTGGTACAAATAACAGATGCAGACACTCTTGATACACAGTTATCAGAAATAGCAGTATTAACAACCACAAATAATGCAATTTTGGTTGAGAAATCATCAGACTTTACAAATATGAAGTTGGGTGATTTTGAAGCAACTTCAGATGCATTCCAGAGAAAGGCATTAAACTTTTTACCTACTGAGAAGTATGATAGAGATCATGATATTAAAATTCTTAAATCTGAATTCATTACTAATGCAGTTAAAACCGAATCAACTTCAATAGGGCAGATTGATTTAACTGGTGCAAATGTCAAAGTTGCAATCGCACAGACAGATACTAATAATAATGTTAGTGGATTTACAACAACAACTATAGTACAATTCTCAGATTCAGACTTTAACGGATTCTTTGCTGATGTATTAGTTCAGGATGATATTACTAAAGAGATTAACTATGGTGAAGTAATAGTAGACTTTGATGGAACAAATATCTTCTATGCAGAAACCTATGTAGATACATTAAACATTTCATATAGTGCATCTCAAGTTGGTTTTTTAACTGCAAGATATGATTCTGGAACAATTTACTTTGAATGTGAAAATAGTACAAAGAGAGCAATCAACGTAAGTGCAAATATTGTTGGTTTGGGTGCAACTATTGATAATAATGGACCTATCGGAGTAGGAACATATAGATATGCAGTTCCTGGACAACCTGTAGGTGCTGAGAGAAGTGCTAGATTAGAATCAACTTATCATACAGGTACTTCAACACCGATATTAATTTCTAGAATTGATAAGAGAATTGATAGTTCAGTTAAATCTCTTGTAAGAGTTAGTAGCAATACTGAATCTGCTATACATCAAGCAGTTGTTATGCAAGATGATGGTACTGCAACTACTATACAATATCCATTCACAGGACAATCTAATAGTGGATTAGGTACGATTGGAGCAGTTACATCAGGAAATATTATTGATATTAACTTCTATCCAGATCCCTCACAAACAAATTTAATTGAAGTTCAAGCATATAATGAAGTATTCAATACAATAAATGATTTCCAAAATACTCCATCTTCTTTACTTATTGGACCTGCAGAGAAGAGTATATTATTATCTGCATATGATGGTGTAAACGGAACTAGAGCAAATAAAGTTAATTTTGATTTAAAGCACGAAGAAGTACCAATTTACACTAAGGTATTCAATCCTGCAGATTCAACTCAATTAAATATGGTAACTGGTGAGTTCACCATACCAGATCATTTCTTTAACGATAATGAGCAGTTAACTTATACTCCTGGATCAACATTCGTTGGTGTTGGATCAACTGCAGTATCAATAGGATCTACAACTAATACTGCTGGTATTACAACAGATATTTTACCAGAAACTATATTTGTTAAAGTTACTAACGAAAACAAATTTAAGTTATTCAGTAGAAAAGAATATATTTCATCTGGTATTGCAATAACATTTACTGGAGTTGGTGAGGGTAATGCTCACAAACTTGATATGACTAAGAAACTATCTAAAACTGTTATTGGATTAGATGGTATTGTTCAACAACCAATTACATATACTTCAATTGAGCATACGATTGATGGTGCTATTGGTGCTGGAACTTCTCAATTCGTTCTTAGTGGAATTAGTTCAGTTCAACCGAGAGATGTACTGAAGGTTGGACCTGAGTATATGAAGGTTGAACAGGTAGGATTCTCAAGTTTATCTGAAGGAACTATTAATGATTCTACGGATGTTGCTCTCGGTATTTGTACTTTACCCGTTGTGAGAGTTAATAGGGGATCTCTAGGTATAGCAGCAACAACACATACTGATGGAACACCTGCTAGAGTACATAGAGGATCATTTAATATTATCGATAGTACTGTATGGTTCTTGGATCCTCCAAAAGGTAATACCCGAACCAGAAGAAATGATACAAATTTACCATATGTAAGATCCGAATTTAGTGGTAGAACCTTCCTAAGAAGTAATTATGATACCAATATGGTATTTGATGATGTTTCTGATGTGTTTACTGGAATAGGTAAAACTTATACTATGACAGTCGGTGGTGCTAATACAGAAACTGGGGTTGGTATTGGAAATGGTATTTTATTCATTAATGGTATATTCCAAACACCATTAACACTCAATAATGCAGGCAATAACTATGAAATAAAATCTGATTCTGTTGCGGGTATTTCTAGCGTTGTATTTACTGGAATTAGTTCAGAAAATGGAACATTTATGCAATCTGATTTTGATATTAATCAAAATCAACTTCCAAGAGGTGGTCTGATTGTTTCTATGGGATCCACACCTGGACTTGGATATGCTCCACTAGTAGGTGCTAATGTTAAACCAAACTTAAAAGATAATAGTAATTTATATGCTGCTGGTTCTATTGATAAAATTACTGGAATTGGTGCTTCATCTAAGTATCAACTTGGTATTCAGACTGCTGCTTATGATAATACTACTGGAATCATAACAGTTACAACTAATACTGTTCATGGATTTGCTTTAGGATATCCAAATACAGTTCAATTACAAAATTTAGAGTTTAGATGCCCAACTGATATTGTTGGACCAGTTGTTACAGGTTCAACAGCATATGATGCCTCTACTGGAGATTTAACCTTACAGATTAATGATCACGGTCTTTATAATGGAGATGCAATCAGACTTAAGACTGATTCATTAACATTCACTTGTGCTCAAGATCCTTCATCACCTAAAACTTATCCTCGTGCCACTGACCCTGCTCATGATACGTACCTATACATCTCTGACGTAACGACAAATACATTTAAGGTAAATGTATTAAGAGGAACATTACCAACCTATACAGGTGCTCACACGTTCGTTTCAGCAACATCTGACGCAGTAGAAACTATAGGTGGTGGTGGATATGTGGGAGTTACTACATCAATATTCCAAGATCATGACGGTGCATTACCTTTAGTTGGAATTATATCAGAGAGAACTTTTGAAGTTCAAGTTGGTTTAACTTCTATTAGTCACATTTATCAAGGTGGTGGAAGTGTATATGAATTCTATAATGATTTAACATTTGGTTCTGGATATAGAGATCCAGTTTCTATTGGAGTTACTGACATACAGTTTGAACACAAATTTGTTTCTTCAAATGCAAATTCAATTACTGCTAATACTGGTACACAATATACTCCATCAACAGTTGATTATATTTCATCTACTGGTGAATTAATCTTAACTTTAGGAGATAATCATGGATTAACTGCTGCAAATGTAGTAGAGATTGCTAATGCAACATATAATCCAACTAGCGGTGCGATGACGATTACTGCAGGTGTATTAACTAATGGTCACGGATTCTCTAATGGTGATTATGTCAAGATAAAGGATAATTCAATTACATTTACTTGTGGTATGGATGGTAATACTACCAATCATACTTATCCTAGACCATCCGATCCAATAAGTGGTAAGTGGGTAACTATTTCAAATGTAACACAATTTACTTTTGATATTAATGTTGGTGCTTCACCAGAAGTAACATTTACACCAACTTTCGCTGAGTATGATCCTACAACAGGATTAATGGAGATAACAGTTGGTACTCACACATTAAGACCAGGTACAAGTATTAAACTTGATCAAGAATCAATCAAATTTACTTGTGATCTTGATGATAATAGTTCTGAAAAGGCATATCCTAGAACAACTGATCCATTCTTTGATACAGCAATTAAGATTGAGTCTGTTACTGATACAACTATTACAATTCAAACTCTAACTACAATACCATCAACAAATATTTCAAGACACACCTTCAGTAGTGCAGATGCTAATGCAGTTAGAACTGGTGGAAATTATGTTCATACATATGTTCCTGGACAAGCTGCAGCACTTACTGCAATCACAAGAGCATCAAATACAGTTACTGTTGCAACAGAATCTCTAAACTTTACTTGTTCTAGAGATGATCATGATAGTATTCATTCATATCCTCGTTCTACAGATCCTGCTGCAGGACAAACATTAGGAATAGAAGGTGTTACAAATAACACTGTTACCATTAATGTTGGATCTGGTGGTGGAGGAGGAACTGATGCTATTATTAGTGCTAAAGTTGCAACAAATAAGCATAAGTTTGTAAATTCTATCGGAACTCATATCTTTAAAGGTACTAAAAAGTGGGATGCAATTACAGTTGGTACTACAAAGAGATCTGTTTCTGATGCAACATATAATCCAGTAACAGGTGCATTAGACTTAGATATTGGATCTACTACTGGATTAACTGCTGCTACTTCACATCAGGCAGAATCAGGCACTAGTTATAATCCAACTACAGGTGTTATGACCTTGAAGGTTACTGGACATAACTTCTCTAATGGTGACTATGTAAGACTTGATGATGGTGCAGTCACATTTAAATGCCAATATGGTGTAGGTTCAGCACATACATGGGTTGGAGGAACATCAACTAATGCTGTTACAATTACTGCTGGTAATGTTCAGAAAAATGTAACAAATGCAGTATATGATCCTAATACTGGTCTTTGTGTAATGACTATTGGATCACATAGTTTTACGACTAGTGATACAGTTACAATTGGTGCTAATAAATTATCCTTTACTTGTACTGCTGACGGTAACGTTAAGACTAAAACATATCCACGTACAACTGATCCTGCATATAATACTGCTATTGCAATAACTGCTGTAGATCAATCTGGTGGTACTATTACTTGTAATGTTGGTGCTGTAAGTGGTAATGCAACAACTGCATATCCTCGTTCTAGTGATCCTATTAGTAATAAGTGGGTTGCAATTTCTAATGTTCAGACAGATACATTTGATATTCAAGTATTAGATACAATTCCTTCAACTAATACAGACACACATACATTTGTAAGTGGAGCAGTAGGTGCTATTAAGAGAACAGTAGCAGCAAATACTTTAACAATAGCATCTAAAGCACTTATCTTTACTTGTGATGCTGATAATCATGCAACACTACATTCTTATCCAAGAACTTCTGATCCTGCATATAATACACCATTAGGAATTACTGCTGTAACAGGAACTACTGTAACTGTTAATGTTGGTGCTCCACACCAAAAAGATGGTGTTACTGTTTCATATGGATCTACAACAGCAAGTAATGCAACTTATGATCCAACAACTGGTGAGTTGGTTGTTATTAGTAATAATCATGGAATTTCTGGTGCTTCTCTTATAACACCAACAAATGCATCTTATGTTAAGAATACTGGAAATCTAACATTAACTAAGGCAAATCATGGTTATTCTGTTGGAGATAGGATTTTAATTGAAGATTATGGGTTAACATTTACCTGTACAAAGGATAATAATCAAACAGAACACAGATATCCAAGACCAACTGATTACGCAAGTGGAAGATGGCTTTCAATTTATGCAGTAACAACTAACACATTCAAAGTTAATGTAAATCCAAGTCCATCTGCATCTCAATTTACACATACATTTGTACCTGGTAAAACCGTATCCAACTGTATTCAGAAAGCAAATGCTGTTGTTGGAATTGTAAAAGGATCCTTGGTATTCAAGTGTGCTCAGGATGCTTATCAAACAAATCATTTATATCCACGTACAACTGATCCAGCATACAAAACTGATTTACCTGTAGGTAGAGTAACAATAAACACTATGAGATTACAGGTAGGTAAGTCTCCTGCTGGAACTGGTGGTGCTTTAGACTTTACTATTAATAATCGTGGTGCAAAATTTGTAAATCCTAGTATAGTAACCCCAGAACCAATTTATGAAAATATGCCAGTTGTTGGTATTTCTAGATTGGGTATTGGTAAAACGGAAGATACTGGTAAGAATTTACTATTAAATCTTAATGTTGGAGCAGCAACAACTAATGTTGGAATTGCTAGAAGTATGTTTGAGATTTCAGAGTTTGATATTGCTAGAGCTGGATATTCATTCTCTGTTGGTGATAAGTTTAAACCACAAGGATTGGTTGTTGATAAGAGATTACAAAAACCATTACAAGAGTTTGAACTTGAAGTTGTTCAAACATTTAATGATTTCTTCTCTGCTTGGCAATTTGGTGAATTAGATTTCATAGATGATATTTCACCTATGCAAACTGGTAATAGAACAAGGTTCCCATTATTCAGAAATGGTCAATTATTAAGTTTTGAAGTGGATGAAGAATCTGCATTAGGAGAATCAATAGATTTAAATGCGGTTCTAGTAATATTTGTGAATGGTGTTATGCAAACGCCTAATGTTGCATATCAGTTCTCTGGTGGAACTACATTTACATTTACAGAAGCACCATCAGAAAAAGATAAGGTTGATGTATTCTTCTATAAGGGACAAGATGGTGTTGATGTTGAGATAGTTAATATTAATGAAACTATTAAAATTGGTGATGATATCAGAATTAATAAAAATCCAGCATTTACTGATACCTTAGATCAGGAAAATGATAGAATTATTAAGGACATTCTAGGATCTGATCTTGTTGAAACAACACTTTATCGGGGAGTTGGTATAAATGAATCTATCTTCAAACCTCTTGATTGGACAAAACAAAAAGAAGATAAGATTATTAAGGGAGAATTAATTTCTAAAGCAAGAGAAATTATTGAACCACAAATTTACCCAACTGCAAAAGTTATCGGTGATGTTAATACTACTACAGGAAACTCAGGTGTTGGTGGATTCTTTGTTGATGATGCAGAATCATTCTTCTATGAAGATGATACTAACCCTGCATTAGATACTGTTGATAGGTATAATGTTAATATCACAGCAATAGATGCATTATTAATGTCATCTTCTAGTTCTGTAGCAGCAGCGATTACTGCAACTGTTTCATCTAAAGGTGATATTTCTGGATTAACTATTGTTGAATCTGGTAGTGGATATGTTGGATCTGCAGTTACATTATCAATCGCAGCACCAATAGGAGTTGGTATTGGTACAACCGTTAAGAATGAATTTGCCCAAGTGGGAGTTTCTACATTTGCAGAAGCAACTGCTAATATTGTAGATGGTAAAGTTGATTCTATAACAATAGACAATATTGGATTAGGATATACTCATACAAATCCACCACAAGTAATTATCAAGAAACCTCTATATCAAACTGAGAAAATGACCTCATTTGATAATGTTGAAGGTTACACGGGTATTATTACTGGAATTTCTACGGCACAAGGTTCTGGTGGTGCAGGAACTAAAGCACTTAAGTTCTTCTTTACTTCACATAAATCAAATGCTAATAAGTTAGCAGTTGGATATCCTCTATTAATTAAAGATACTACAATAGGAAGTGGAGTTACTTCTGTTGATGGGCATGATAATAGTATAGTTGCTATTGGAACACATTTCTTAGATAATATCTACAAGGTACATACATTTACCCAACTTAGTGATTTTAGAGCAGAAATTACTTGTGACATTTTAAGCACAACTAATACTACTGGTTTTGCTCAAACTGGTTACTACGATATAACTAATATTGGATTAACAACTTCTTTAGGAACTATATCTTGGGGTAGAATATATAATGGTACTAGATCAACTTCACCAATTTCAATTGGAGTTACTGGGTTGACAGTTGACTCTGGATTATCTACATATCCAACAATACAGAGAAGATATTATAACGGTTTGAACTCTGAATTTGGATTAAGAAATACTGGTTCTATTAGAACTGTTAGTGGACTATAAAATTATGTCTATAAATAAAGAAAAAAAGTTTAGTTAATAATCATGCCAGCAATTGTTACTGATCAGTTTAGAATTCTGAACGCAAATAATTTTGTTGAATCAGTAGAAGCAGATCAAAATTCTTACTACGTTTTTATTGGTTTACCAAACCCAACAGGAACTCCAACACCTAGCGTGAGTGTTGGATATGGTAGATCCAGTGATTGGAATAAAACAAATTCAACACCAAAACCTCTTGATAGTTTTTCTAGTAATGCTCATGTGGGTGATACTATGATGTTTGGTAAGAGAATTGCTTCTGCCAATATAAGAAGAATTGTTAGACGAATAGATTGGACTGCTGGTAAGAAGTATGAAATGTATCGTGATGATTATTCAACTGAAGCAGGTGCTCAGAGTCCAATAAACGATTCTAGTAGATTATATGGTGCAAGTTATTATGTAATGAACTCTGAGTTCAAAGTGTATATTTGCATTTCAAATGGTTCTAGTGGTGTTAATCCATCTGGAAACATTTCTCAAGATGAACCAACATTTACTGATTTAGAACCTTCTAGAGCTGGTACTAGTGGTGATGGATATGTTTGGAAGTATCTATTTACAGTTTCTCCTGCAGACATATTAAAATTTGATTCAACTGAATATATTACTGTTCCGAATAATTGGTCAACAAGTACAGATTCTCAGATTCAAGCAGTTAGAGAAAATGGAAATTCTACCCTCAACAGCAACCAAATAAAATTTATTTACATAGAAAATGCAGGTGGTAAATATGCAGATGGTTTAGGTCAAGAAGTTGACATATTAGGTGATGGTACTGGTGGTAAGGCTAGGGTTGATGTAGTGGGTGGAAAAATAACCAACGCTACTGTTAGTTCTGGTGGAACTGGATATACTTATGGTCTAATTGACTTGGGTGCATTACAAGATGCTGCTCATCCATCAAATCAGAGAGCAAAACTTATACCAATTATACCACCATCTTTAGGTCATGGATATGATCTTTATAAAGAGTTGGGTACTGATAGAGTTTTGATATATGCAAGATTTGATGATTCTACAAAGGATTTTCCATCTGATACTAAATTCTCACAAGTTGGTATAGTTAAAAATCCAACACAGGTTGGAACTGCTAATACTTATAGTGAACCAACATTTTCATCTTTAAATGCGTTTAAATTTAGTACTGTTTCTGGTGATGAACCTAAAGTTGGTGAACGTATAACTCAAATATTAGCATCTGGGCGAATTGCTCAAGCATATGTTGCTTCATATGATAAAGATACTAAAGTTATGAAATACTTTAGAGATCGTTCTTTAAATTTCACCACTCCACTCAATAATCAAACAGATTATACTGGTATATCAACTTCAGGTGCAATTTATTCCTTTGAAGCATCCTCAAATGCTGTAAAAGGTGATAGTTCTAATTTCTCTGGAAGTATTGATACTGCATTTAGTGGAATAACTACAAATCCAACTGGAACTAAATTAATTGATTTGGGAATTACATTCTCAAATGGGTTATCAAATCCAGAGATAAATAAAGGATCGGGGGAGATTGTTTACATAGACAATAGACCTTTGATTGCTCGTAATGAGAGACAAAAAGAAGACGTCAAAATCATCCTGGAATTCTAAAGAAAAATGCCACAAAAGACAAATTTAAATATAAGTCCTTATTACGATGATTTTGATAAGGAAGATAATTATTATAAAGTTCTGTTTAAACCAGGATTTCCAGTTCAAGCAAGAGAACTAACAAGTCTTCAGTCGATATTACAAAATCAACTAGAATCTTTTGGAAGTCATATATTCAAAGAAGGCTCTATGGTTATACCAGGAGCAGTTACATACGATAGTACATATTTTTCAGTAAAGGTAAATCCAGATCATCTTGGGATTGATGTCTCAATTTATCTTGATGCTTTAGTTAATAATAATAATGGAAAGGGAACTAAAGTTCGTGGTCAAAATTCTCAGATAGTTGCAACTATAAAAAATTATCTTTTACCACCAGATGAAGGTGTAGAAGATATTACACTTTTTGTAAAATATACAGAATCTGGTGTTACTTCTGAAAGTACTGCATTTCCTAACGAAGAAATTCTAACACTTGAAGAGAATATTACTTATGGAAATACTACATTAAATGCTGGTGAAACAGTTTTAACAGTATTGTCTGAAGATGCTACTAAGGTTGGATCTTCAGCAGGTGTTGATAATGGTGTTTATTTTTTAAGGGGAACATTTGTAAATGTTTCAAAATCAGTTGTGGTTCTTGAACCATATTCAAATAAGCCATCATATAGAGTTGGTCTTGAAATATCTGAAACTGTTATTACTGCAAATGATGATTCATCTTTAAATGATAATGCAAAAGGATTCACTAATTATGCAGCACCAGGTGCTGATAGATTCCAAATAACTGCAAAATTAACTAAAAAGGCACTTTTAGATTTTGAAGATACTAATTTTGTAGAATTAATTAGAGTTAAAGACGGTGAGATTAAAAAATTACAAGATACTTCAGTATATTCTGAAATTAAGAAGTATTTTGCTAAGAGAACCTATGATGAATCTGGAAATTATGCAGTAAATCCATTTAGAGTTAATATTCAAAACTCTTTAAATGATGAAATTAGTTCAAATGGTTTATACACAGAAGATCAAAAGACTGATGAAGGTAACGACCCATCAGAAGATACGATGTGTGTTAAGTTATCACCAGGTAAAGCATATGTTAGAGGATTTGATGTAACATTACCAGGAACTACAGTATTAGATGTAGATAAACCAAGAGATACGAAGACAATAAATCAAGCATTAGTTCCATTTAGAATGGGAAGTATTCTAAAAGTTAATAATGTTTCAAACACTCCTTGGGTGAATATTGGTGGAAGTACCGCTAATGTTATTGGTCTTTATAACAGAAGAAAGGATGTTGGTGCGACTAATCCAGGTGCTGGACCTAGTGGTAGTATTAAGATTGGTAGTGCTCGTGTATATTCTTTTGGTTTATCGGCAGCAGGGTATATTGGTGGATCTACTGAATGGAATCTTGCAATGTACGATATACAAACATATCAAATATTGCAAATTTCCAATCCAGGTGCAGATATTGCAGTAACTGTTCCAGAATCAAGTCGTGTTAGGGGACTTAGTAGTGGTGCAATAGGTTATGTTGCAGAATATCCTACTGGTACTACAACAAATCAATCTGAAATTAATGTATACCAAACAACTGGAACATTTATTGAAGGAGAAAGACTGATATTTAATGAAGAAACTAAATCCTCTAATTCATCTGTAATTAAGGTTAATGTTTATTCAACAGAAGATATTAAATCAGTTTATCAAGATTCTAATTCTTTAAATTCTTCATTAGTTGGTGATTTTAGTGCTGATACTGTTTTATACGACAGAGTATTGCCAAATTTTTCACTTGTTGATTCATTAATTGTTAGTGGTGCTGCAAACGGTAATAGTGCAACTGCAACATCTCCTCGTAGAAGATTTTCAGGGCAAGTTGGTGTAAAGACAGATTCTATTGTAGGATACTCTACAAATATGGGAGATCAAACTTATAATAGAGTTGTTTCTATATCAGCAGATGGTTCAACTATGTCATTAGCACCTGTTAATACTACACCTGGTGTTAATAGCGGTAAAATTATTGCTGGTTTATCTACTTCTAATATATTCCGTCTTAAAGTACCTAAGATTATTAATCTATCTAATTCTGGATTATATGCTAGATTACCAAAAACAAATGTATCTTCAGTAAATCTTTCAAATTCTACTTTAATAATTCATAGACAAGTAACAGGTAAAACTCCAAGTAGTAATACTTTAAATATTGATAGTTCTGACGTATTTGATGTTGCTTCAGGTATCACAAGTGCTTTCTTTGAAGCATATGATGAAGAAAGATATTCTATTCATTATAATGATGGAACTACAGAAACTTTAAGTGAAGATCAAGTTGTAATAACAAATTCTGGCAATAATATTTCCTTTAACGGATTATCTAAAAATGCTCCTTGTACTGTAAATGTAACTCTGAAGAAAATTGGATTAACAACTAAATCTAAAGATTATGTTAGAAGTTCTAAGTTAGATGTAACTAGAATGGTAGGTGTATCTACTAATAGTGGTTTAACTGCGAATAAATTCTATGGATTGAGAGTTGAGGATAAAGAAATATCATTAAACGTTCCAGACGTTGTTAAAATTCATGCAATATATGAATCAAAGGATACGAGTTTACCATCTCTTGATAGATTGACTTTTGTTTCTGGTTTAGCATTAGATACAAATACAGTTGTAGGGGAAAAACTTGTAGGTAAATCAAGTAGAGCAATTGGTCAAGTTGTTAATAGAGTATCAGCAACTGAGATTGAATTTGTATATCTAAATGACAATTCTTTTACTAAAGGTGAATCAATAACATTTAAAGAATCTAATATTACAACCAATTTACAAGGAATAACTGCTGGTAATTATGTAAATAGGACTTCAAATTATGATTTGAATAAAGGTCATAAGAAGCAATATAGTGATTATTCTACTATTGTTAGAAAATCAAATTCATCTGTTCCTTCAAATAGACTATTAGTTATCTTTGATTACTATAAAACACAATCTACAGAAACTGGAGATGTGTTTACATCTAATTCATACACAAAAGATAGATATACTACCGATGTTCCAAGTGTGGGTTTAGATAGAGGGACTGATATTTTAGATTTTAGACCTAGAGTTAAACCATTTAATCCATCATTAACTTCAGGATCTCCATTTGATTTTAATAATAGGGTATTTGAATCAATAACAAAATATGTTGTTGCACCAAAAGAAAGTTCTACTCTTGGATATACTTACTATCTACCTAGAATAGACAAATTAGTTATTAATAAATTTGAAGAAGTAAAACTAATTAAAGGTGTTTCCGCAGATAATCCTGCACCACCTACAGAGCTTGGTCCATCTATGGAAGTAGCACAGATAACACTTCCACCATACTTATATGATCCTATAAAAGGTCCAAGGATTAAGTTATATGATAATAGAAGATTTACCATGAGAGATATTGGTAATCTTGAAAAGAGAATTGATAATCTTGAGGTTATGACATCTCTTACTGCATTAGAATTAGATACTAAGTCATTACAAGTTACTGATGCTGATGGATTAAACAGGTTTAAAACTGGATTTGTAGTAAATGACTTCAAAGATAGAAACTTTATAAACTTCAATAGAACACAGGGTTCTAGATGTGATGTTAATGTTGCTAATAAAGAACTTATTAGTGCTGTTGATTTCTGGTCACTAAAAGCAGATTTGGCATTTGATCCATCTATAGATGATACTACAGTTGATAGAAGTGCAAATTTAAAATTGCTTGATGATAATTGTCAGAAAACTGGAGATCTAATTACGTTAAAATATGATGAAGTTGCTAGTGAAATTAAAAATCTTCAAGCAACTCAAGTTGAAAATATTAACCCATTCAACGTTATTGTTTTCGCTGGTAGTGTTATTTTAGATCCACCATCAGATAACTGGACTAGAACGATTTATATTGATGATAATAGGACAGAATCTACTGGAGCAACTTGGGCAGAGCAAGCAAATATAGTTTCAGATACAACTACAGTTGATACTGATATTGATGTAACTCAAGTTGAAGTTACACCAGAAGACAGACCAGGACCAGGTTGGTGGGAAGGTAATCATGTTGATACTACAACCACAACCACAACCACTACAACTCATACAGTAGAAACTTCATTTACTAATACAATTGAACCTCTTAGAGAGTTTGATTATGTTGAGAGTGTTAAAATTAGCGGTGCAACAGATCCATTTATGCGTTCTAGGAACGTTGCATTTAACGGAAATGGATTAAAACCATTTACAAAACATTATCGTTATCTTGATAGCGGAATTCCTGATATATTTCCAAAGGTAACTGAAATTGAAATGATATCTGGAACATTTACTAAGTATGAAACTGTAATAATACTTAGAAATGGTAAAGAAATTGGTAAAGCCAGAGTAATGGCTCCAGATCATAAGTATGGAGATGCAAGTCCAATTGTAGTTCCTATGGGAGAACCAAGTGGAATTAATGTAAGGAATGGTAGTGTAGAAACTTATCAAGTTGATATATTTGATAGAACAAGACCTGCACCATCTAATGGGTATTCATCTACATCAAAATTACTTAATATTGATGTTATTTCTTTAGCGAATGATGAATCTTATTATGGTTATGTGACAGAGGGTTGTTCAGTTGTTGGAGAATCTAGTGGTGCAAGTGCAACTGTAACAAATGCATCATTAATGGCAGATAATTGGGGCGATATTTTAGGAACTTTCTTCCTAAGAAATGCAAACCAAACACCTATGCCACCTGTTTTATTCAGAACAGGAACAAAAACATTTAAGTTAACTGCTACTCCACCAGGAACAGTAACATTACCAGGAAGTACTGCACTTGCAAGTGATGCTACTGGTGTATACCATTCTACTGGAACGATTTTAACTCAACAAACATCTACAGTTGGAGTTAGAAATCCACCCGAACCTCCACAAAGACCTAATGAAACTACAACTACTGTAAACGTTAATAGTGCATCAGAGACTGTAAGAGTAGAAGCTCCTTATAGGGATCCTTTAGCACAATCTTTCAGGGTTGATGAAACTGGTATGTTCTTAACTTCTGTTGATGTTTACTTTGCAAGTAAGGATCCAGCATCTAAAGTATTTGTTGAGATTAGAGATGTTGAGTTGGGAACTCCAACCAATTTCCTAGTACAAGATTATGCACAGGTTTCATTAAATCCAGGTGATATTACAACATCTATTGATGCATCTATAGCAACAAATATCAAATTCCCATCACCAGTCTTTTTAGAAGGTGGTAAGGAATATGCAATAGTTTTCCTATCTCCAGCATCAGACTTATATGAGATGTGGGTCTCAACTATGGGTCAGAAAACTGTTAGAACTGCAACTTTACCTGATGTTGAAAGTGTTGTTCATACTAAGCAATATATTGGAGGTAGTTTATTTAAATCTCAGAATGGTACTATTTGGACACCAAGTCAATATCAAGACTTAACATTCCAATTATATAAAGCAGAATTCGTTTCTTCTGGTACAGTAACATTCTATAATAGTCCAATTGAACCTGGTAACGAGAATACACAAGTATTGCCAGATAATCCAATTAGAACTTTACCTAGAAAATTAAAGGTTAAACTCAATCCTGGTCTTGATAGTTCTACTGATCCTATAGTAGTTGGTAGGAAGATGAGCACAGGTGCTGCTAACGATCCAGAAGATGGAAGTGTAACAGGTGTAATTGAAAATGTATTTGCTCCTATTCTTACATCAACACAACCCCAAATAATTATGGGTGGAAGTGGATACCAATATTTAAATCAGAATAATTCTAATCCTGATGCTGTAACTAAAGGTTCTGTGCCACTTAAATCTTTAACTAGTGATGGTTCTGGAGCAACAGCAACTCTTACTTATGACGCAACAGGAAAAATTACTGATATTACTAATATAACTGCTGGTACTGGATATGCTGTTGGTGATGTTTTAATTCCTGATCCTGCTGGTTCTGAATATGTAAGAGGTAGTGGATGTAAGTTCTCAGTTGTAAGTATTAATACAACTTTAGATACGATTTTATTAACAGATGTTCAAGGTGCAACATTTAAAAATGGTGCAAATCTTGTTCATTATGGTGCAAATAATGATCAAAGACAAGTAAGTACTGGTCCATCTAAAGTTAATGGTGATTCTGAATTAGTAAGTGATTTAAATACAGGTAATGTTATTGAAGTTATACAATACAATCACGCACATCATGGTGCTAATAATGCAGTTAAATTGCAAGGAATTGAACCAGATTCATTATCAACTGAAATAACTAGTCAATTTAGTCTAAGTGATACTTTAGTATCTGTTGCGAGTACTTCACCATTTATTAATTTTGCAGGTATTGCTACAGATAGGGGTGATGCCTTAATAGAAAGTGAAGTTGTTTCTTATGTTGTAGGAACAGGACAACTTACTGTAGTTGATAGAGGACTTGGTGGATCTACAGCGATAGGACACAGTTTAGGTGTTTCTATTCAACCATATCAAATAAATGGATTCCCATTAGTTGGTATTAATAGTACTATAAATGTTCCATCTAATACTACTTTAAGAAATGAATCTAATATTGATAATTATTTCTTAGAGATTGATAGAGGAAGTGGTCCTAGAAGTGAAAATGTTGCTGATAATCCTGCATTAGTATGCTTTACTAGTGATAAAGCAGTAGGTGGAAAAGCATCTAAAGTATCTCAAAATCATCAGTTTAGTTCATTATCTGCACAATTTAATGCAATTACTCCTGGTAAAGGAACATTCGTTAATAGTTCAGTTAGAACTATTAGTGGAACAAGTGCTGGTGGAAATGAAGTATCCTTTATTGATCAAGGATTTGAACCAACTATATTAAATGAGACTACATTCTTCCCAACACCAAGATTGGTGGCATCTAAAACTAATGAAGCATTAAGGTTATCAACATTACCTAGAAATAAATCATTAGCATTAAAAATTGATATGACATCACAAGATAAGAATTTATCTCCAGTAATAGATTCAAAATATGCATCCTTTGTTCTAGGTAGAAATAAAATTAACAATCCAATATCTGATTATGCTACAGATACAAAGACTAGATCATTAGATGAAGATCCTCATGGTTCATTATTTGTATCTAAGAGAGTTAATTTGAAACAACCAGCTTCTTCCTTAAGAGTTTTTGTTGCTGCTAATGCTCGACCAGAAGCAGACTTTAGAGTTTTCTATAGGTTATTTACTGCTGATTCTAGTGAAGTTGCTCAAACATATCGACCATTTCCTGGGTATAAAAATCTAATTGATACTGATGGTGATGGGTTCGGTGATGAGATTATAAATGTTGGATTGAACGATGGTAGAGCAGATGCTTTAGTTAAATCAAATGGAGTAAATGATTTCTCAGAATATCAATTCACCGTAAATGATTTGGAACAGTTTGATGGATTTGTAATTAAAATAGTGATGACATCTACAAACGAATGTATTCCAGTTAGATTAAAAGACTTCAGAGCAATTGCATTAGCGTAATGAGAACTTTTCAACATTTTTTACAACTATGTGAAGGTGGTTTAGCAAGACAATTAAGTAATGCTAAAACTAAAGATACTGGTCACATTTCTGCAGATCGTGGATCTGATGAAGGTGAGAACCGTAAAAAGAGAAAAGGTCTTGAAAAGGATCTAAAGAAAAAAGGTATTGGTTACAAGAAAACAACTGGTAGGTATAAGTATGATGATGGATCTGATGGTAAAGAAGTTTCATACTCTACTACTAAACCAGAAGGTATGTCAAAACGTAAGTTTGGCAAAACTATGAGAAAACTTGGTCGCAAACACGATCAGGAATCTGTGATTACTAAGAAACCAGGTAAAAAGGCAACTTTACATTATACTGATAAGAGTAAGAAGAAATCTGAAGGATTAGGAAAGGAAAAACCAGGTCCACATCCACAAAAGTATGGAGAAACTGGCGAGAAACGTCAGAGAGGGGATAAGTTGAAGGATAAAAAAGACGATAGGAGTATGCACTACGCATGA
>VTLG01000788.1_pt1 | contig 31700 bp, 46 predicted proteins | sample 4694571 | NCBI WGS metagenome assembly VTLG01 (sample SAMN12604809, study PRJNA352737) | marine metagenome | biome: ENVO:00000447; feature: ENVO:00000209|ENVO:00000569|ENVO:01000036; material: ENVO:00002151; isolation source: viral sequences binned using virsorter ...
ATAACAATTACCCAAGATCAATATTAATTTTAAAATCACCGGAGTGTAAATGTAAATTCTTTTCTGGTGCTTTAAAGCCTGCTCTATCTAAAATATCCTTACTGCTTTCTAATCTAACATATTCAGATTTAGCACTTTCTGATAATTTAGAGATAACATTTAATGCTCTGGCAGATCGTAAGCCTAATACAGTATTAATCTGACTATGCAAATACTCTGCAACTTGGGGCAACTTTAAGGCTTTATAGCCTGAGATTCTGGCATTTTTAGCAAGATATCCAGCTTGGACTGCTGCATCTTGCACCGATCCACCATTGGCTACAAGGTAATCGCAAAGTGCCTTTTGTTTTTCAGTGAGCTTGATCTTGCTATTGTCAATTTGAATTAGTTTATTCTTCATAAAGTATCAAGGTTATTTAGTCTGTTTTCTGGTTGGATTATACTGTTTTTTCTAAGTCTGTCAAATACAAGCTGACAACCCTAACCAGACAAGACAGCAGACCGCAAACCATTAAAAAAAAGACTTGACTGTTAGAACAAATAAGCTCATTATAATAGAACAAACAATTAAATATATAGAGGATATATAGTGATGTTGTTTAAAAAAGAAAAACTTAAATTTATAAAACATTGGAATGCTTACAACGGTACGGAAATATGGGGGGAAGATGATAAGAATATAGAGAAAGAATTTAATTATTGGACAGAGGAAGAACCGTTTACACACAACCAAATAACGGGAGGGACATAATATGCAACACACAGCAACAGCAACAGAAATAATAATTATGGCTATTATAATAATTGCTTATTCAGCTTTTATTATGAAAGTATTACCGGTATTACTATAACCCTTGCTAAACAAAGAGGAAAATAAAATGAATCAATTTATATTATTTCTAAAAATAACTTTATTAATATTACTCCCTCTAGTTTTTATTATGACAATGGCAATTATATTAATTAATCAATAAGAGGAATTATAATGGAAAAACCACAACATGATTTAGATTGGCACAAATTACACCGCTTCAATGAAGTTTCTTTAGAAAAGCAAGCAGAAATTGTCAGCTTAGTTAACACAATAGCAAGTTTTAAATGTAATGGTTTCATGGACAAGTTAATAACTAAAGAAATAAAAAAGCTAGAAGAAAAAATACAACAAACATATATAGAAAATGGAGAAAAAAATGAAAGTTAAAGACTTAATAACAATATTAGAACATACTTATTTATTAACAGTAAATGGTGAGAAAATAAAGCTATGCTTATATCAAGAGGAAGATGAAATATCTTTAGAGGTAGAAGATGATGAAGATAGAAATATAAACTTAGAACAAATAACATAAAGAGAGGTGCAAAATGAGTGATGCAAATGAAATTGCTTTAGAAGCAGAGATGAATAAAGCAGATAGACAAGAAGCAGAATTAAATCAAGAGTTAGAACAAGCAGAAGATATAGCAATAAATATATGTAATGTTATTACAGAACTTAAATATTATTTAGATGATTATTCATCTGTTGATTTAGATTTTACAACAGATTCAATCAACATTACGATTGAATTATCTGAAGTAGAACTAGAAGCATTTATGAAACAATTAAAGACAAGTGCTAGTAAGTTGGAAAGGTCTGATTTGCTATATGTATTAGAAAAAGTAGGAGTAATATATAGATAATATATGATATGAATAATAGAGAAGCATTTGAAAAGTTTGACCAAGATAATCCGCAAGTATGGAAGTTATTCCTTGAGTTAGTTATTAAACATATTAATGCGGGACATAGACGGGGATCAGTTGAGTTTATTTTTAATATTATGAGGTGGGAACACGACATGGAAACAACTGATCCTTTCTACAAAATAAATAATAATCATAAGCCATTCTTTGCAAGAAAATGGATAAGGTTTTGTAAGGAAAAATCTGATCCCAAATGGTTAAAAGTTATTAATTATTTTCAAACAAGAGAGAGCCAAGCTGATGTATAAAGAAATATTAAACTTACCTAAATACTTTATCTATTTAAAAACTTATATTGAAGTAAGTAAAGATATAAGTATTTCACAACACGAAGCTATAGAAAAAATAATCTTTGAAAAATTTAATAACAAAGATTTTAATTCAACAAAAGATTATGAATTTAATAACTTAGAAAAAAGATACCATGAAATACACAGTATTATTGAAAAATTATTTGAACTTAAAATAGCTATTGTTCATAATAAATTATCTGATGTTATAAAAGACGATCATATACATGCTATTACACTTAAAATAATAGGAGAAGAAAATAATAAATGCAATATAAACAAATAATTCAATACCTTATTGCAAAAAGAAAAACAATGCATTTAAAAACAGAAGAAGTATCACATATTATCGGAGTATCTGAATCAACTGTTGGCAAATGGGAACGAGAAGAACGATTACCAAATTTAAGTGCATTAGTTAATTGGTGTAATGCATTAAATGTATATCTAAATCTTGATGAAGAAAAAAGTAATGTTCCATTAGACTTTAAGCCGTCAAGAGATTTTATAAATTATGTTAAACAATACTATCCAGAGGTGGATCTAAATTATGAACGATTACAATTCATTGATTACTACACAGCAAAAGGAATTAAACAAGTTAATTGGACAGCTTGTTTTAGAGCATGGATCAGACGGTCAAAAGATTTTAATACACAAAAGTCAAAAAGAAAATATGCATCATCATCTAAGACAAGTTCCGAATTTATTTCTGAACGAAGAAACAAGCTTAGTAATTTTTCACAATTACCTAATAATATATTTGGGATTGATAAGAAACCCACAAATAATAACAGATAATTTTTATAATTATAAAAAGATTTTACATGAAGTTATAATGAAAAAAGATATAGCAGTATCATTAGAAATATTAGCAAGTACATTTTCTTGTGATGTACCAAATAATATTGGATTAAATCAATACGCAAAACTATTAAGTAAATACCCCGCAGTTTTTCTACCTCATGCAACTGATGAATTATGTATAACAAATAAATATAGAAACATACCATTACCAAGAGATTTTATAGAGATCCTTGATCCATTGTATAAGGAAGCATGGAAATTTGTATATGACCTAGAAACAACAGTTAAGATAATAGAAAAATATAAAGAGAATAAAATAGAATGGGTAAAAAAATGACAATAAAAAACTTAGAACATAATGCTTGCAATATAGAACAAATATTGGTATGATATAGAACTATGGGAAAAAATAAAATAGAATTTTTACATACAAATAGACACAAAGGTATTGGTGGATCTGATGCTGGAAAAATAATGCAAGGAGATTGGTATAATTTATGGTTATTAAAAAAACAATTAATAGAACCAGATGATTTATCTGATATATTGCCTGTCCAGATTGGAACAGTAACAGAAGAATTAAATTTAAAATGGTTAGAGAAAACTATTGGTGTTGATGTTACTCCATATCCAGAAGCATATATTAAAAAAGATTTTATGATTGCACATTATGACGGGTGGGTAGAAACAGATAATGCGTTAGTAGAATGTAAACACACAAATCATTTTAACTCTATGGATATTATAATTAAAAGATACTATGCACAAGTACAACATTATTTAATGGTGGGCAATTTTAATTTTGCATATGTGTGTGCCATATTTGGTAACAATAGATGGGATTATCGTAAAGTAAATAACGATCTAGATTATCAAGATAATTTATATAAACAAGAAAAATTATTTTGGGATTGTGTCGTAAATAATATAGAACCGCAACAATAGAGAGGTGAATGATGAGTGAAGAATATACAAAACTTGAAACCATATTAAATAAAGAATGGGATAAATGGAAGAAAGCAGACAGTGGGGGAGATTGGTTTGAAATAGAACACATGATTATGTCGGATAACTATGGGTACTCATACACAGATGATTGTGAATGGATAAAAGAGGAGGTGAGTAATGAGTAATGAAATTAATACAATAATTAAAGAAGTAATAATGGAAGAAGTAGCAAGTATGTCAGTTGATGATTTTATAAATGCTTGTGAAAGGCATGGTATTGATAATGCTGTTGATAAATCAGCAATAAATATGTTAGTAGAAAAACTTTTTGAAACACAACTAACATAAAGGAGACGACAATGACAAATAAAATAACAGCAAAAGATATATGGGAAACTTTATCTAATACAGAGACACACAAAAAAACAGAAAAGAAAGGTAACTATACTTATTTATCGTGGGCAGATGCATGGATAATATTAATGAGCAAATATCCAACAGCAACTTATGAAATAAAAGAACCAACATACCATAATGATACAGTAATGGTACATACTACAGTTACCATAGAGGGTATAACTCATTCAATGTTTTTAGGTGTAATGAACAATGTAATGAAAGCTATTGCTAATCCAACATCAAGAGATATTGCTGATTCTCAAATGAGATGTTTTGCAAAAAATATTTCTATGTTTGGTTTAGCAATTAATTTATGGAAGGGCGAAGATATCCCTGTAGGTAAAGAATTAGAAGATGAAAAAAAGAGAAGAACAAATGCAGAAACATATGCAGTTACACAATTAAAAGCTATAAAGAAATGGGATAGACAAAGCCCAGAATCTAAAAAACTTTGTAAAGATCATAAAGACTTATATCAAAAATTATGTGCAGAGCAACAGTTACAATCAATCAATGGAGAAAAGTAAATGAGTGAAGATAAAAAGTATGATGAAAGGAAAGGTCGTTTATATATTAATGAATATAAAACAAAAAAAGAACACCCAGATCGTCAAGGTGGTTTTATGTTAGATGGTAAAGAATATGAAATAGGGGCATGGGATACTGTATCAAAAAAAGGAAATGAATATATATGGTTTAAAATTAATGATCCATATGTTAAGCCAAAACCATTTGGTGATGATGAAGCAACAGTACAACCAATAAAAAATCCTAATCAAAACAAAGATGTAAAAGATGATTTTGATGATGAAATATTATTTTAAATAAATAAAAAATAATAATTTAAAAGGAGCAGTTAATGAAACAAGAAAGAGTTGTATATTTATATATGAAAGCTTATTATAATAAACATACTTTAACACCAACTTACCAAGAGATTTGTAATGCTTGTAATATAAAATCTAAATCTCATGTATTTAAAATTGTAGATAATTTAATAAATAATAATTATTTAAAAAAAATAGAGGGAATACATACGAAAAGAAGATTAAAATTTACTAGGAAAAAATATAGGGTAATAATATAATGGGGTGGATAGGTGGAAAAAAAGCAAAGGAAATGTTAGGGCAACAAATAATAAAGGAACAAGAAAAACAAATAAAAGTTTCTCAATTAACACCAGAACAGTTTGAGAATTTAAAAGAAAGTTTAAGAAGATGTAAAGATTGTAAAGAACATCTTATATTTGGATCAAAAAATAATTGGCATTGTAGTATATGTCCTTATTTTAAGATAAAATAAATAGCGGGAACATATATATTCCTCTTGTTTCCGCATCAGCCCCTCATTAGGGCAACCTTTAGCCCTAGAAATAGGGCTTTTTTTTTGAAATCAACGAGAAGGTATCATATAAAGCCATATAAAGACTTTAATATTTTATGTTGCTAGTGGGTTCAAGCTTCTTTAAACAGTCCTTATTCACTCATATAGAGCCTAATTCTTGTTATAAATTGAAGGCACAAAATCTAATTCCCATATATCTGTAATACATTTTTTTAAAATAATATTTACTCCACCAAACCCGCCATCAGATGTAAGAGAATCTACAATATTTAATTGTTCATTATCTTCATGTATTAACCACCCGATTGTTTGGCACATTACATATTTTTGTTCTTTAGCTTCGTGTAAAGTAAACCAAGATGCATCAGATGTATGATCTTTCCAATAAACAATAACAATAATATAATTTTTTGTGTTATCTAATTTCTTAACCATGCTAGATACTCCGCCCCTTGTTTTATATCCCAAAATATTTTAATAAAGTCTCCATGCTTTTCATCTAACTTAGTATTAATAACTGCTACCGCAGAGGGCGACATCATTTTATTAGGTAGATTTAATTGTTTAGCATAATCATCATACTTTTTATAACTTCCTATTTGTAAACAGTGCATGACAATTCCTTCATTAGCATCTTTTACAGGCATATAACCTGAGATATGTTTATGGCCACAGCATAACAAATGATCTCTAGCATGAAAGATAGCATGTTTAACAACACTATGAGCTGTATTATAAATACTATTACCCATAAAGTTATGAGCAAAATTACAACGGACTTTATGTTTAGGCAATAATAATCTAACTCTTTGAGCATAATTAGCGTAAGTAGTTTTTAAAGGTCGCATTATCCATTTTAAAGGATCACCTGTTCCACTCCACATATCATGGTTTCCCGCTACAATTAATATCCAGTTAGTAGCATGACAAAGCCATTCTGTTAACGCCCACGCTTGTTCATCTGTTGTACTTTGTTTAGCCCAAAGACCTTCAAGTTTAGTTCTTCTAGCCCAGTTATTTTGTATATCTCCAATGTTAATTGAATACATGCCTTCCGTAGAATTAACTGTTTCAATATGTGATAAGACTGATCCCCAATCACAACCATCATCATCAACATGTGGATCGCCCATAAGAAATAAACCTATTGGTTTATCATCTTTTATTTTTATATCTAAAAATTCTTCTTGATTTTCTCTGCGTTCTCTACGCTTAAATACTTCTAGGCGTTGTTCTATTAATTCTTCAGTAGTAAATTCTGCTTCAGAGTGTATGCTTTCTAATTCAAATACAGTTGACACAATAGGATTACAAGATTTTTTCCCACATGACTTACATTTATATCTTTGTGGTCTGTTTTGGTATGCTGATCCGTCAGTTCCAGCTTTTATTATATGTGTTGATTTACAAAATGGACATAGCAATAAATTACCATCTTCATCTTTTTGGATAAATCCTGCTCTGCTAAAATTACCACCACCTTTTCCCATTCCTTTTGGCATGGCATACTCCTTTTTTTTATTCTATTAATTCAAAATGAACAGCATCAATAAATTTATTTTCAGGATCTAAAGTAAAATCGTTAACTTTCCAAGAGCCTCCCCATCTTACATTAAGGTGTAATTCTTCACATGCTAATGCAAATGCGTTAGCTACTATTTGATAATATTCTAAATCCCAAGTAATTTTGTCATCTGCATAACACACTATATCTATAGCATGTCCAGTAAGATGTTTGCTTTTCATGGTTTTACTTGCCCCTTCAGCGACAAGCTGTTGTTGTTTTTCAATAGACCTTCTGCCTTCTGTAATTCCAAAATCTATAGGCGTTAGTTCTAATGCTTTTCTAGCAACACTAGCTAATTGACTATTAACTGTTGATAGTTTTTCTTCTGATGTTTTACCAAATTTAAAATTCATATATTTTTTAATTAATAATTATAATTAAAATAACTAGAATAATTAATGCTCCAGATGTATATAACAATAAATCTGGACATTGTTCTTTTATTGAACATAATTTTTCTTTAATTTTATCTAACATATATACCTCACTTTTTAAATTTACCAATTGATTTAAGACCGAATGACGCAGCAATACTTGCTAGTATTCCATACTGTATAAAGTCTGGTGCTGTTTTTAAAAACGCAAACCCTCTTGCCATAATAGGCTGTAAGGGTTCAATAAAACTTGCAAAAATTATAAGCACAAAAACACAAGTCCAAAGTTCATCTTTCCAAGAATCGTCAGATGCTTTTGCTTGTGCGGTTTCCCAAGCTACATCTCCTTCTGCTATTTTTTTTTGTACTGCAACTTTAGCATCTATCTGTGCAATTTTAAGCTGGCTTTTAGCTACCGATTGTTTACTTTTATGTTCAAAATATCCACCAACTGCTTTGCTTAAACCTGAAACAATTAAACCAATCATGGGCTTCCTCCATATTTAATAAAACCTAAAACAACTCCTGCAATACTACCAAGCCAGACTAAAGTTTTTACCGCACCTTTACCCATAGATATATTTGTTTGCAGTTCTTTTATATCTTTGCTATTTTGTTCAACATCTTTATGAACATGATCTAATTTTGTTTCTAATCTTAATAAACATTGTTCAGTTTTAGAAGCCATATTAATTTCCTAGTGGGTTCTCGTTAACAATATCATAAATTTTGTCTAATTCTCTTTCCGTCCAAGCGGTAATTTCTTTTTCTGTATCTTCTAAATCAGTATATAGATCATCAACCGCATGATATATTTCTTTAATAGAATCATTATTAAATTGTGATCGACTTTCTAATACCGTAATTCTTTCAAGTAATGCGGTAGTATCACTTTCTCCCACTCTATTTTCTGTAGCCTCTAAACGAGTGGCGAGGTTTGACACCCAATAAATTGTTCCACCTATGCTCGGTGCTACGGTTAAGATTATCCCAAGCAACATGGCTGGTGAAATCTGTAATGTCTTGTTCATATATCATCTCCTGCTTTAAAGATATAGTTTCTGTTATGGTAATGGAATCTCTTAATACTTGCAAATATGCCTCTGGTAGAATAATTGTAACCAAATCTTGTATATTAGTAATCTGATGGTTATCTTTTGATATTGAATTCTTGCCCATAGTTTTATTTTTTGTAATCTTGTTTGTTGTAATTTTTTTAATTTTATCTTTTTTGTTTTCTTTTGATTTAGTTTTTTTGGTTTTTTTGTTTTTAGTAGTTGATTTTTTCCCAACTTGTTTTTTGTTGGTGTTGCTAGATTTTGATAACTTGCTGTTATCATTTTTTCCATCTGTTTCTTTACTCTCCTGTTCTGACGCTTCTGCAATTTCTTCTTCTTGTTCATTTTCATTCTCCTGAATATCTTCATTATTAGGTTCTTCAGTTTCAGCAACATCTTCTTCTACTGTAGCTTCAGCTAAATCTTCTTCCATAGTAGATTCAGATAATTCTTCTGCAACTTCTACTACTTCCGTTTCTAACTCTACAGGTTCTTCTATTTCTATTTCTTGAATTTCTTGTATAGGTTCTACCTCAACGGTTTCTGGTAAATCTACAGGCATTTCAATTTCAGTAATCGGTTGAATGTCAACCACATTAGGTAACTCTATTTCAGGCATATCAATTGTTTCAATGGGAGCTATGCTTATTTCTATATTTTCTAATTCAGGCATATCAATCATTTCTAGTTCAGGCATCACCTGAATATCTTGAATCAAATCTAAGGTTACTTCGGTAGATAAATCTAAACCCCCTATCATAGTTTCAACTACTACTTCTTCTACTATGGGTGCTATATATTCTTCAATGGTTAAGGTTAAATTAATATTATCTATAATTGGGCCATACCAATTACTGCTATTCCCAGTATCATTCCCAGTAATGGTTAAATTAATATTTAAGTCATCCGTATTAAATGTACCCGTTACTTCTTCAGTAAAAGAATAAGTAGACCAGCCATCTTCATAGGGAGCTTCGGTTGTATTAGTTATTATTTCGGTAGTATCAGTAGATGATAAAGTAATAACATTAACGATAGTGTCATCCGCCCCACCATAGCACCATTCACTTCCTGTATTTCCACAGCCAATACTTTGAAAGTTCATGTTGATTTCTTTAACAAGATGATTATCTAATACTTCTGAGATGTCTACATCTTGGCTTATGTTGCCATCTTGGTATCTGAATCTAATACTTTTAGATGCTGAATTATTATAGGTAAGAGGATCTCTTTTAACTTTCTCTTGATTACTGTCTGATAATTCCCAATCAGAGGTATCAGTCGTAAAGCTATTATTATCTAACAGGTTGTCCGTAGTTTCCGTTGCTGATAGGTTTTGTATGAACCACATCAAACTTAACAGGCTTACGCATAGGATTTTTAATAACATTATTTTCCTCATCTATAATATTTCGTTTACGATATTCAGCTATTGCATCATCTCCTATCAAACCATTGACAGGACAAGGTGAGCCTGCACTTATCATGGCTTCAAATACTCTAGGATCTTGGCACAGCATAGCCGCAGCACTAATTTTCATCCCAAGTTGTGCAAGCGACCTAGAAAGTTTGATTCTTTCACAATTTTTGTCTCGGACATGCACACCAGCAGAGATACCGAACCAACCACCTGAGATACCGCCTGCTCTTACGACTACGCAAATATCAGAATAAGCACCTGATGTTCCCATTGATGGTACAGATGGTGTTGGTACTGGCATATCTCGGTAGTGTATATTAGATGTGCTATCAGCCGCTTGTAAAGTAGAGGTATAAGTTAAAGCTACGATTAACAAAATGGCTGAAAGTAAGATTTTCATATTTACTCTGGGTCAGCAATAGTGTTGCCAGCATCCACCCATGCTAAAACTGCTTTATAGTCAGTATTACTTGCTTCAATAGGAACATAATATTCGTTACTATCTCCTACAAATACTACTTTTAACATAATGGGGTCAGCAGAAGCATCAATGCCATTGGTTAATTTTTGTGCTGTATTTACGGGTCTCATCATAATCTCCTATAATTCTGCATCATATTGTATAAATGCGGTTGAGTCTGCTTTAAAGGTTATTACTACTCCTTGCTGGTCAGTAAATACTCCAGTAGCAGAAAAGTCTACCGAGATGGAATCAGCTGTTGAAGTTACAGACGCAACAGTCATTGCCGTTGCTGTTCCATGCGACCTAACGAAATCACCATTTGATGTCATTGTTGGAGCTACACGCATTGGTACAAAAAATTGTTGCATACACCTAGAACTGCCTGTGCCAGAAGCATAACCTACCATTACTGGAGCATAATTAACTGAATGGCTATGTCGTTTAAAATATCGGTAACATCTTTCAAGGTTATCTGCATAACTAGCATATTGAAATGATGGAATGGTAGCTGTGGTATACGAACCAATCTCTAATTGCATCCCTGTTAATTTAATATCATTGTTAGTGTTATCAAAGAATGAACCAATCCCTGCTGCGGAGTTAGCATTATTAGTAGCCGCCCATGAACTTGCTAAAGTTCCACCTGTATAAGTTGCTCCAGCATGTAACCACATTCTGACACGCAAACTTTCTGCATTGTTATTGTCAAATTTTCCAGTAGTATCACCCGCAAAAGATAATACATGTTGTGTCCATGAGGTTGCAGAAGTAAAGGTTTGAGCTATATGTCTAGTGTTATCAATATCTGACAATTCTATTACATAAACTTTTGCATCTTCCGCTTTCATCCAAAATGAAATAGTAATGGCTTCAGCATCAGAATGTCCTTTCTTAGCCATTTGTAAATCTTGTCCTTCAATTCTCCAATCTAAAGTAAAGAGTTCTCCTGCTGCTATACTGGCATCTGCTGTGGTGCAGTCTAAATGTAAACAATTAGAAAACCCAGCTAAGTCTGTAACTGCTGTTTGGGCTGATGTAAATCTACCCGCACTCGTTGCTCCAATCGTATGTCTTACACGGTCTACGGTAACATAGCCTTCATCACCATCTCCTAATCCAGTAGTTGATGCACTTCTTTGTGCGACTTGCATATCTCCGTTTAATAAAATGGCTTTAGAATTAGGTCTAATAATTCCAAATCCTGTGGCTGTTCCACTATTGGTAATGGTTGCTCCAGAATCAATTACCAATGATGAACCTGATAAAATATTAAAACTATTAGCAGTCATTCTAAAGTCATCAGCACCCGCAATTTCAAAATCAATTTGGTCATCAGTTGGAGATGAAATAGTAGTATCACCATCTGTATCTAAAACTAAACCATCAGCTAAACCATTCATATCAATAAGATTACCATTGACATCAAGTGTGCCACCAAGTTGTGGTGAGCTATCACCTGCTAAAGAAGTTAATGAAGAACCTACGCCTAATTCAGCAGCATCTACTTTCTTTAAAGCACTATCTGTTACATCCCAAAACATTAAATAATCTGCTGCTGCAATGGTAGTATCAGATAATCCACTAATAACTGTAGCGTCAAGATGTTCCTCTGAAATTGCATCGTCTGCAATTTTAGCTGCGGTAATCGCATCAGCCGCAATTTTTCCACTCGTTACATTTAAGTCTGCTATATGAGCTGTGTCAATACTGCCATCAGTATAATGTTCTGAATCAATTGCATCATCAGCTATCTTAGCTCCTGTGATTGCATCGGCTGCAATCTTTCCTGTGGTTACATTTAAGTCTGCAATATGTGCAGTATCTACTGAACCATCTGCTATCTGTGCTGAATCAATAGCATCATCAGCCATTAAAGCATTTGTTATTTGGTCATTTGCTATGTGTGCTGTATCAATCGAACCATCTACATACATATCAGAATCAATACTATTGTCTGCCATTAAAGCAGCCGTAATTTGGTCATTAGCAATATGTGCTGTGTCAATTGAACCATCAACATATTGATCTGAATCAACAGAGTTCGCTGCCAAAGTAATAACGCCTGTGTCTGCCATAGTTGCATCACCTGACATAACATTATCAATCCAAGTAGATGTACCTGTGTCATATAACAACATTGAACCATCGGCTGCTGAAGTAATATTGGTATCATTCATTTCAGCTAATGTGTCCTCAGTTAAAATAACGGTATCTACATACGCTTTAATACTTTGTTGAGTAGCTAATTTAGTTGCTGAATTAGATGACATATTATCTTCATCAGCAATGGTAAAGCCATCAAACTGGTTAAGTTCACCTACTGTTAAAGTACAGCCATCTAAAATATTTAATTCGGCAGCACTTGATGTTACTCCAACAGTTCCTGTACCAACAGTAACATTACCATCACTATCAAATTCCATTTGCTTACTTGCTCTGGTTGCTTTATCAGGCAAAGTAACTGTTGCTGCATCAACATCAGTATCTGCTAAGCGTACTGATCTTGATGTACCTTGTTCTCTCTCAGCCATCATGGCCATTAAAGTATCAAGTTGTGTATTCAATGCAGCGACATCAAAAGATGCGGCTGGTGTAAAGTCTGTGGTTCTTTCTACAATTATATCTCGGATAATTACGATCACATCATCTGCTGTAGCACCGCCACCTAGAGTTACTGTACCACCTGCTCCAAATTCATAAGCACTATCACTTGCATTAGCTGTACCTTGCACACTAAATTGAGCAACACTACTTGGTGCTGCATTATAAGTTAAAGCTGTACCATTACGATAAACTTTAATATCGCTTGTGGCAAAAAATTCAAATGCTATTGTAAATACGGTTTGACTGCTGGTAGCAGTATAAGTATTTCTTGGCGTATTTTTAGCTGTTGCTATTGTCATAAATTTCTCCGTATCTGTACATAATGTACATCATTATTAATCAATTCTCAATAAATCATAAAGGTGTCCATATAAACCTCTTTTTAATATTCTGCCTAAGTATGGGTAATTAGCGAATGGTAAATTTCTAACAAATCTTTTTTTCCCTTCTGAATAACCATCACTTGTTAATGCTCGTACTGTATCTATTGCTGCTCCCGGCCCAGCTCCAAACGCCATACCAGTTGCATCATATTTATCTGTTTCACCGTATTTTGGTGGCATACCAGTTAAAGGTCTAATACCTAATTTATTTACTGATAAAGTTTCTATATAAAAATTAGCATCACCCCATAAACCAAATGCTCCTGATGCTTCTATACCTCTTAATAATTGTTCTTCTGGATCTAAGCTTGCAAAATATCGTGGGTTTTTAACATATTGAGAAAATACTCCCATTATTATTAAATTCATAAATCCGCCAACAACATTTCTTTCTCTACCTGATAAAGATGAAGCAACTGTTTTACGCATAGATGCTATTGGATGTGTCATAAATTGTGTCATTAACCCTACAATAGCGTTATCCATTCTCCATTGTTTACCTCGTTTAGAAAAACCTAATATTTGACCCATGCGATTATTAAATAATTTTTCAACTATTACTGGATTTTTAAATTTAATTACACCAAAAGCTAAATTAGGTTTATCTGTCATATGTGATGTAACAATACTTCTTTCTGTATGATTGTATAATGCAAGTGCAAATTTATCTGACGCTACATTTCCATACTTATATTTTAACCAATTATTTCTTTGAGCAAACATTAAACCACTACTTTCTTCTATTTCGCCTTTGTCTACCATTTTTTTAATAAAATCTGCATCACGCTTATTTAGGTTCATAGATTTCCATATTCTATAATCTAATACTGATCCTTTACCTTTTGATATTCTAAGACCACCTCTTATCATCTCATCCATTCCAGCTATATTAGATACATTTTTCATATACTGTGTCCAACTAGTTAACCCATTAGCAAGGTAGTAATCTTTATGTACTTTATGCCAAAACGCACCTATGTCATCGGCTGTTTGTCCTATTTTTTGTGATAATGTCGGGCCTTTTTTACCAATTCCTATATAGGCTTTAGCATTAACACCTACTGCATTACCTGCATCCATATATCTAGCACCAGATGCAAAAGCATCATGCATTGCAAACTGAGCTGCTTCTGCAAAATTTGGTCTATTAGCAATAGCTGTTAATATTGCTGGATCATTCATTAATTGTTGTAAATCATTATAGCTTTCAGATTTTCCTATAGCTCCTTTTAATCTTGCTCGATTACCTGATCCTAAAAAACTTTTGATCGGATTGTGTGTAAGAAATGCTTTGTATGTTGGCAGAAATCCATTAGATAAAACTAATTTACCTGTATCAGGTAATGATGCTGCCATCGCTTTACCCATATAAGCTGGGCCCATTAAATTTTTAACAAGGTGAGCTGTTCTTGCTGTAAATGAAGTTGGATCTCCTATAAAAAATACATTATAATCTTTTTCCATTTCGCCTGCTAAATCCTCCATAACTGAATCTGCTTTTTTTAAATCTTTAGCTGTTTTAACTTCTTGGTCAAACATTTTTGCTTGTATTCTAAATCTTTCTGCTATACCAAAAGCATCACCTAATCTTTCTTTATTATTTAGTCTAGTAAATCCAGTTTTCATATAACGCTGTGTTAAATCGCTTATGTGAGTATTTAAAAAACCATTTTCCATTAACCATTCTTGCGGTATAATATCTGTTCTTGATTGAGCCGCACCCATTAATGGTCGTCTTTCTCCATTTGCCATATACCTAAATCCTGATGCATTTTCCATATTATTTCCATCAGCATCTCTTGTAATTCTGCTATAAACATTTTCTGCTGTTGCTCTAATATCTTTTGGGTCTTTGCTTAAAGTTTTAAAAACTGGCTTGCCTTGTTTTTCAAGTTGTCGCCAATTTGTATCTAATATTGGTTTACCTAATGCTCTTTGTTTAGTTAATTCTTTAACCGCTTTATTAATAAATAGGTCTTTTTTTATTCTTAATTGATCTGGTAAATAACTAATTGGTAGATAATTTGGATTAACATCTAGTTCATTTCTTATTCCTAATTCAAATTCTTTAAGCATATTTTGATTTGTTCGTATTATATACTGTATATCATTTCTAAAAGATAAATGCATTTTATACATTTCTTGTCCTAATTTATCTTTACGGGCTTTTAATTTATTTGTTATAGGTTGTATTTCTGCCAATGCCCCTTGATAGTGTCCAATATCTTTTTTTAATCCAGCTTCCGATATAAGCTCACCTGCATCTAATAATTCTTTACGAAAATCAGCATATATAGCTTTATAAAACTTAGTTGCATCTTTTACAGAATTAGGTAATGGAGATGTAGTTTTTCCTGTTAAAATATCTTCATATATTAATCCCATATATTCATCTTGTGTATATGGTTTACCCGTTATTCGGTTTACAAATGCTTTTGTATCTGCTTCTGTTCTTCTTGTGCCTTTTGCTTTACTTATAAAGTCTTCTCCTTTTTGAACAATTTTTGAATCATTCATAACTTTTCTTACATTTATTAAATTTTTAAATCTATCTCCATATTCTATAAATTTTGTGTTCCATAGCAATTGATTTTGTTTTAATGGTTCACTTGTATTGGTTAAATAATCTGGATTTCTATATAAAGAATAACTTGAGTTGTCCATATTTTTTTGTATAATAGAAAAATTTTGCATATCCATTGTAGTTTTTGTTCTTACTGGATTTGCAAGTGGTGAACCCTCAAACATTGCATTAAAACTTATAGAGTGATCTCCATGAGTTTGATGCGTATATATTTTAACTAAGGCATTAATTTCTTTATTTTTAAATTTAGTATTTAATATTCTGCCAACTGGTGAAAGCTGATTAGAGTATTTAGCAATAGCCTTTATCATCCCATCATCAATAACAGTTGGATCAAAGTTAATGTTTAATAATTTATCATTTTCACTTAATATAGCATTGTTAATTCTATTATGATAATCAACAGGATTTTCTCCTTTTTTAATTGGATACCTCTTGGTTTTCATAATAATAGCTTTTATTTTAAAAAATTCTGTTGCTTCTCTTATTGTTTTAAACTGCGGTAATGCCGCAGCATTATTATGACCTGCAAATAATTTTTGTGTTTTATTGTTAAAATCATATAAAAGTTTTGGCGACATAGTAATAGTTTCTGTATTTGGGTTATATTCTGCATAACCATTTTTATCTTTAATCATGCCCTGTACTGTTTTTAAATTTGGTATATTTTCTGTATTTGCGTTTAATACAAATGCAAAATCTTCTCCTTGTTTTGCTTGCTTTAAAGTTGGATAATCACCTAATATTTCATATTGATTTTCTATATCTTTTAGTATTATATTATTTGGATCAACATCAAATCCTTTATTTTGTATTTTTCCAGCTATATGTTTTATACCTCTTATACCTAATGTAAATGGAACTGAAAAAGCCATATTCATACCGATAGCATTAACTGATTCCCATTTATTAGCTGTAGGATCTGTATATTGTCTACCTATTTCTACAGGAATACTTGCCAACCCAACTTTATATGCGTTAGCTAATATTTGATAACCTAAACTAACACCTCTTGTTGTTGATAATATAACTAAATTTACTGGATCAGCGATACCTCCAGCAAAACTAGAGGATAAAGGTGAATCTGCCATTTTTCTTTTGCGATATATATCTATATCTAATTTTCTTTTTACATCTCTAGCTTCTATCGCATATTTTAAATCTTTAAATTCATCTTCGTATTCTTCATAGCCCGCCATATTAGGTCTACCATATCTATCTGTACCAGCCATATCCCATTTTTCTGTTAATTCTTCTGGGGTGTATAACATTTCTGGAGATTCTTCAGCTAAATTAGCAACAGTACCACCTGTTCCAAATTCATCAAACATCATTTCATACAAACCTTCTAATCCTCGTAGTGGATGTTTTGTGTTATTTATAAATGAATCTGTCCAATCTAGCTCCATTGGATTAAGGCTAGATATACCGTAAGTGCTACCTGCTGATCTATAAGTTAGTATTGGTTCAACATCAGGTGTTACTAAGATTTTATCTTCTTCTGCCATTATTCTTTATCCTTTCCTATAAAGTCATCTCTTTCTTTTTGCAAATTAATTGTTAAAAAACGACCGCCTTCATTAATAATATCACCCTCTGCATTTCTTTGTGGTGGAGTAGTTAAAAGAATTTGCTGATAGTTATATGGATCAACATAAATTACATAATATGTTGTAGGAAATCCTAATTCCTTTCTATCTTCTGTACCTCTTACAGGTTTTAATTTTATGTTTCTGCCAAATTCTAAAGGCCTGCCTTTTAAAGGGCCAATATCAAATTCTGGAGAATCTTTTGCCATTTTTATTATTTTATCTTCTACATAATCTAAGCCTACTTTTTTTGATAGTGAATCCCAACTAACAGAAAATTTTTCTTTATCTTCTATAGAATAATGTTCTGGAGCATTAAGCATAAGAAATCCTCTATCTTCAATATCGGTAGTGTCATCTTGCCCCTCTACAGTCATTGGCATAAAATCCTTAAAACCATAATGAGAAACTCTTACTTTTCCAGATTCTAACATTTTAAATATTCCTGCTTTTACTAAGAGTGGCAAACTGTCATTAGTTAAAATTGTTCCTGAATTAATTAAATCCATAGCATCATCCCTAATATTATTAATAATATGCTGACTAATTAAACTTGCATTTTCAATATCTTTATCAAATACATTTAGAAAATCTTCATTTGTAGTTAACTGATTTACAGTTTCATTATATATATATTCATTAAAACTTGTTGTAGTAAACTTTTCAGTTGTGTTTCTAGTAAACCAGCCGCTTGTGGGTATGTTTATTTTTTTTATTCTGTCAGAAAAAGGGATTGATTCTTCATCAAACTTTTTCCATCTTTCCGTTAATATTCTTACTTCTTCATTTGAATCTACTAATTCTTTCATACGATGTTGAGTTGTACCTGAAAATAAATCTTTATATCTTTCTACTTCATATTCTGTATGTGATATATTATTGCTAACATATTGACTTTTTGCATAAACAAGCATATTTAAAACACCTAAAGATTTAAGTTCTTGTATAGCTTTCATATTATTTGTTTCAAATGCATCTTTTATTTTCTTTTTTAGGAATGCTCCGGGCGTTCCTTGCGTTTCTATATTATATTTTAAAACTAAATTAGCTACTTTTGGATCAGTTTGAGAATCTTCAATACTATAATTAGTACCTAATTTATTATTTATAACATTTAATGTAAATTGTACTCCCTCTACATCATTAAGCCATTTGTTAAACTCTGTATTGTTTGCATATGTTTTTGTATTACTATTCATCTGTTGGTTATATATATTAGATCCTACATTGCTAGTTTTATGCTTCCTTATGTTTCTGTTTGCAATGTCTAATAAATGTGAAACCTGTTGTCGTAATACTTTTCTAGTTTGAACTGTATTCATATCTTCTGATAAAAGATCGCTAGTAATAACTTTATTTTTTTTACCTGTACTAAAATCATATAATTCTACTTCTTGATTAAAACTACCAGTAAGTAAAAAATCTAGTTGGTTTAAATTTTCTACATTTAAAATTTTTTCATCTAGTGAAGCGTCAATCATATTAGGCTGAAAGTATGGAGCTAACTTATCATATACTTTTCCTGCTGCTTGTGCTTCGGCAATAATTTCATCGCCTAGTGCTATTGCTTGTAAAGTTGTTTCGTCATGTTTTTTTACATGAGCAATTATTGCTTTTGTTATTTTTTCTCTTTCCTGTGGATTACCAAAATTTTCAGCTAAACTCAAACGCAAATTATCTAATGTTGTCTCAAATTCTATTCCATTCACTTGTTGATCGTGAAAAGCTTTTTTATTAACAAGTTGATTTCTATGTTGTGCTTCTTCTATAATCATATTCGCATCAAATAATTTTTCCATATTTTCGTTTAATGGTTCTTTGATAACGCTAAGTTGTTCATTTACTAAATTAGTAAAATCTCCTTCATTAAATCTATTAATATTTTTAACAAACATTTTTGTAGTATCTTCTATTATAGCTTTACCATCTGCTAAAATTGCTTTTTCATAATCTGCTGCTATTGATTTTTCAAATGATGCTAATGCTGACACAGTAAGAATTTTATCATGCTGCTCAGTATCGTAACCAGTTGTTACTAATTTGGTTTTTACTTCATTTGTTATTGGATCAGTAACATTAATCTCAGTTTTTTTTAAAGATGTTTGTTCTGCTAATTCTTCTCCATATTCTTTTTGTTGGTCTGTAAATCTTTTAAAAGATGTTTCAGCATAACCATCTAATAATTTTGTTAGTTGGTTTGTAGATTGTTGTTGTTTTTGTTTTATAAAGTCAAAGCCACGACCACGATTAACGCCAATCTCTGCTGAATATCCTGTTAATTGTTTATCTTTTTTTAATGCCATTATATTTTCTTCCTCTTTTTAAAGACATCTGATACAGATGATGTAGTTCTTTTAGGTATTAAAGTTTTGTTTTCATTACTTGGTGGTATTTTAGGATTAAATTCTTTATAAACTGTACCTAAAGCTGTAGCTCCTTTAAATAAAGAACTATACTTATCTGTTCTTGCTGCTTGTTTTTCAGATTGCAATTTTAAATCTGATGTTCTTGCGGTATCAGAAAGATTGCTTAATCCAACTTTATAGTTTAAATTTATACTTCTTAAATCTTTTTTAAGTATATTTTTATTTTCTTGTAATAATGCCCTTATTGAACCACCTTGTTCGCTAATTCCCATTCCAGCTAAAGTTGCTCTATTGCTTGCTAAACGATCTAAATAATCTTGTTTTCTAACATTTTCTTTTTGTAAAGATTCTATTCTTCTTTGTCTAGCTTCATCAGATACCGCTTCTTGTTCTAACTTATGTTGTGCTGCTGCATATTTTTGTTGAGCTTTTGCTTGTTGCATGCCTAACATAGAAGAACCTGTAACTCCTATAATAGTAGGTGCTACTGCTGCTAATGTAGCTGCTGTTGTTGTACTTGCTCCCATTGCTGTAAAAACTGCTGGATGACACATTAGTAATAAACCTCGCTAGTTATTCCAAGTACACGCATTGGCAATGGTGCTGTTTGCGATACTGTTAAAGTTGGATCTTTCTCATACCCCAGCGTATGTACTTCTTTTTTACCTGTCAAGGATTGTAAACTATTTGACAAGTCATTTGGGTTAGATCCTATTAAAACTTGATTAGAATTAATCGTAACATTATATGTAGTTGATAATTCTAATATAGCTTTACCTATTTTTCTTGGTAAACCTGTTAAAATTCCATCTTGTAATCTTGCGTCTTGTGGTAGTGTTTCTACTGTTATTGTGTAATCTAAGCCTATATCACATGCTGCTGACGGTGTTGGAAAAGTAGCTGTTCCACCTGCTGTAACGACCGCACTTCCATAATAAAAAAAATCTCCATCTTCTGTTGATCCACTAGTTGCATGTACTGTTTCTCCAATTTGTGTTACTCCTGTAAATACACGACTGGTTACAAATTTAATAGGAACATTATCGCTTTGTGAAACGGCAGCATTAATGGTTATTAAATATTCATTAGATCCTCCTGTAGCTACAACACTTGTAATTGTATAAGTTGTTCCTGCTCCATTAAATTGAAATGTCTCACCTTGATTTGGTGCTGCTGTTGCTCCATCAACAATAAATGTGCTTGAGCTAGAGATAGTTCCTTTTGCTAATACTGTACCATGTGGTTGATAACTACTAGCTATAGTTTTAGTAAAAGACATATCTGTTGGTATATCAAATTGCGTGGTTGCAAACTGCTCTAAACTATAAACAGTTGAACTATTAATTTCTCTTGATGTTAAAGCATAGATACTTGACGACAAAGAACATATTGATAAATAATTACCGTCTGTATTCCATTGTGTCCACCCAAATATCTTTTGTTCTTTTTGACTACTATATACACACATCGTACCATCCGTATTAACTAAAAAATATAATTGTTCAGTTCTGTCTGGTAAAGTGCTAGCAACTGCTGTATCTACAGGGCTATCTATTAAATGTGCAGATTCTAAACTAGTATTATTACTATCGAATAATTCTGTAGTAGAGGCAAAAACATAGTCCCTTATGTTCTTGCCATTTTTCTGTATATATAAAGTACCACCGTCAAACGGTCTTGGCATACCTTTTTGTTGTATACCAAAGGATGTTTGTCTAACAATAGCTGAATCTGTAGGAGTTATATTTTTTCCTGTTTGCGGCCTTAAAAAAAATTCAGCACCACTTGTAAATATTTCTAATACACGCCCAGATACTAAATGTCTTATCTCATTTATTTGGTCAGATGCTATTTGCATTTGTAAACTTTCATCATCTTTTGCTGTGCCTGCATCAAAATTAAAAAACAATCCTACTTTGCTAGAGGTTAAATAATCAGGGGCTGATGTTCCTCCACCAAAATATAATCTTTGCTCGTGAAAAGTACATGCTCTTGGATAACCATTAACTCCACTATAAAGTTGTTCATCCCAATTTCTAGTCGCTGGATGTCCTACAATAGTTACATTAGAACCACCGCCATCTACTGATTCAGTAGCTGTATCACTACCACCAGCAGTAAAACTAAATCTATTATCATCTATGTTAGTAATAGTAAATGTTCCGTTAATATTAGCTGTTGCTAAACCTGCTCCATCAGCATCAAATATATCTCCAGCTCCTGATATAGTAATGCTTGCTCCAGTAGCAAAGCCATGTTGCACCATTGTAACTTCTACAACACCTGATCCTTGTGCTGTTTTAAATGGACTATCATTTAGTTCAATAGATACATCATCTTGTAAAGTTCCTGTTAAAACTGTGGTTGAGGTATAACCCGTAATTAATATTTCTGCTCCATGATACCTTATTCTTGTACCAATATAACTTGGATCACTTGTCCAATAAGCAGATGATGTTGTACAAGTTACTCCTGTTTGTCCTTTAGCTGTTTGGTTAATATCTAAAGTAATACTGTCATCAGCAAATTTAAAATAAGGTTGGTATGTTTTTTCATCGTTTACACTTTTATCAAAAGCAAAAGCCGCTAAAGTAAATGTTGTAGCTCCAGTTCTTTTTAATACTTTTGTAGCAATATCTTTATGACAAATAATCATAGTATCGCCCTGTTGTGTTGTTGTAAATTCAAACAACTGAGCCGTTGCAATACCTGATGAAGTTATTGTTTGTAATAAAGCTCCTGCACTACTATAAATTTTAATAGTTGTATTTTGAAATAATAAAACATATTCTTGGTCATCGCTAAATATAAATGATTCTAGTCGGCCTGTTGCAGAACCTGCATCTGCTCTATGAATTGTTCCGGGCCTTCTTTCAATACCGCCTTGATTTAATGTCAATACATTTCTAGCTTTTTTTAATCCTTGCTCATAAGCTTGCACATCTACCCTAGATACTATTTTAGGATCTAATTCTCCTCTTACAAAGCTCGCTTGATGTATTCTTTGGATTCCCATTTATTAGCTTCCAGATACTGTTGCATTTATATTACTTAACGCTGTACGATTACGAGTATTTCTTACTCTGTTCACATCCATGCGTTTAGTTGTTTGTGCTTGACTATCTGTAGATTTAGCTATAGCTATTTGAGCTATTGCTCTTTGTTGATAAAGAGTTGATAAATTATCATTTCTTGCTATAGCACCTGCAAATAAACTAGCTAATTCAAATACCATACATTGTTTAAAATATGATGGGAACTCTGCTTCGCTAGTTTGGAATGTATAATCACAAATTAAAGTATCATTTGATCCTGTATCTGCAAATATTTTATCTCCGTATCTATCGAAAGCAATTACATTATCATTAACTGTAACGGTATGAATTAATAAAGCATCTGCTGGTAATTGATAAGCAGACTTAAATCTACCTAATGGTGCAGTTGCTTGATAACTTAACTGTAATTGTTTAGTTGCAAAACGCCATCTAATCCTAGTTAGCATTGCTTCTAATGTTGATTCATATAATTGACCTGCTACAGTTGATTCTGTTGTAGCTTCGTCAAAGCTAGTTATTATGTTAGCACCCACTAGCACTAGGGCTTTGTTACATATATCAAATCTAGTTTCTGATAACATAATAAATCTCCTAATAAAAGTATGAGGACTAGAGGTGATTAGTCCTCACACAATTTAACTAACTTATGTTCCGTTAGTTGTTGTAACAGTTGCTGCAGCCGTTGCTGATGTTACTACACATACATCTACTGTTGCTGTACCGCCTGTTGCTCCTACTGCAATAATAATATCAAATTGTTTTAGGTTAGCAGTTACATCGTTAAAGTAACCAGAACCAACAATCGTACCTATTGCGTCTGTTGATTGATACATGAAAAGGTTTGAATCTCCTCCTCCTGAAATCAATTTTAACGCTGTTGTTGTTAAAGCCATGATTAACCTCCTATTCAGTTATCTGTATTTGCATGAAGCCGTTTGCATCAATAGCACAGGCTTGCATAGACATATACGAAGTTGTTAAATGACTTACCTTCTCAGGAACATAGTTTACCTCAGTTCTGACATCAGCACCTGTAGCAAGGCCAATAGCAGATTTGTGATAAGCATGACAATCTCTAGTTGTACTAGCTAATGTCAATCCTGAATGTTGAAAGAATAAGAACCCTAACCATCTCTTAGCAGTCATGCCGCCAGCGTAAGGCAAGTCTGCCTCACCAACATAATCTGACCTAGAGAAGGCGTCTATCTGTAACAAGTCAGCCCAACCAGCAGGTGATACTACAAAATATCTTTGACCGTCATCAGGAACATCAGCTTCGCCGAATGTTTCGTATGTTGTCAATGCTTTTGCAAGTGTCAATGCCGCAGAACCATGAGCAATATTTGCAGAGTTTGAACCTGCATCTAGTATGTCAATGATTAATTGGTCTGTTTTTCTACCCAATGCTGACGCAGCAGATTGAGCTAGAACTTGTCTTTCGTCAATGTTTGTTTTTAATTCATCTAATGTATCTACATAATCACTTGCGTAGAAATCAGATAATGTAACATCAACAGTTGTATGCGTAATGTCCATTGTTGGAACAGCCGCATGTCTATTTTTAGTAACCGCAGTACCTTTCCCGACTTTCTGGAAACGAGCTTGGCTACCTTTTACATTTTTAGACTGCCTTACTGTATTTGCTAGCTTAGAACCCATGCGTTGATATGCCATGTGAACTTCTGCTTCAAACTGTTTAATAAAGGCAGTTGATATAGATGTACTCATCGTTTATCTCCTGTTAAATTAAATTACTATTTCACAGTTGTCCTTTATCCTTCAATTCGGTTCTCCACTTAGGGCCTATTTCCGATATAATGGGCTGTATACCTTTAGCTTGTTTGTCAAGCTGTTTATAAAAGTAATACATTTTTACATCTTTTACAAGTGTTGCTTTATCATTAAAGGTATATCCTTGCCATTTTAACCATTTAATACTTGTTTTATGTTCTTCTATTATAAAATTATAACAATACTTATAATGTTCTTCTAAATAATTAAGCCATTTAATATTTCCTTTTAAAAAAAATCTTATATGTTTTTCTAATAAATTAGATGATAAAAACCATATAGAAGCTTTTTGTGAATTAGTTTTTGATACTGGTATTGCTCCCCAGATAGCTACAATTTCATCTGTTTCTTTTTCAAAGATAGTAAAGGTATGGGTGTTTGGTCTATTATATCTGAATGGTAATAGTAAAGCATGTAAAGGATCTAATCCAAATACTGCTATTTCATATCTATCTAATGATTTTAATTTTGGAGCTAGTTTAAAACAATCATCAGGTATAGTTTTTTCTACATATAACATTAACCACGATATAATCTAGCAAATGCATCATCTACTTTTTTAACATATGATGGATCTCTATCTTTAGGATCATAGTATCTTTTATCTTTCATCATTTGCCTTACATCATCTATTGTAAGCTGTCTTTCTGGTTGAGCATATTGTTCAGAATTTACTTTGCTTATTTTTGTAGATTCCATCATTCTTTCTAATGCTTCAATTCCTTGTGCTGATGTTCCTAAAGATGTTGATATTGATTCATATTCTTCTGGCGGAAAAAATGTACTAGCCCAACTATCTACTGCATCTAGCCTTGCTTCTGCGTTTTCTCCTAAGTTTTTCATTTCTTGTTCTATATTAGGTTGTTGAGCTACCATCATATCAACATATTGATTTATACCCGTTTCAAAATCTTCTTGGTTATAATTATTATTTTTACAATGCTCTGACCACCAAGAAGTCATAGGGTTTTCATTTACCATTTCTTCTGTAATATTTTCAGGCATAGGCGGTAGTTTATATTCTTCTGGCGTTTCGGCTGCCGCTTCTTCTGTTAATTCTTTAAGTATTTCGTCAGTTAATTCTTCTTTTTTCCCACCTACAAATTTTTCAAGTTGTGCATATGATTTAAAAACTTCTTCTTGTTTAACTAAACCATCTGTTGTATTCCAAAATTTTTCAGGTACATATTCTGGTCTTTCTGGAATAAGATTACTATCTGCTGTATTGCTTTCAGCTACTGGTTCTTGTTCAGCAGTAACTTCTTCTTGTGTTTCATTTGCTTTATCTTCACTCATTTTTACTTTCCTCCACTATCTTTTGTGATTTACCTTTATTGGTTCTGCGTTGAATTAGTCCAACTATATAACGCTGTCCTTCTAAATGTCTTAAATGTGAATCTGATATTTCAACACCAGCTACTGTTTCTATAGTAACTGATCTAAGATAATTTAAGAATTGTTTGCCTGCATCGGCTGAAAATAAGGCTCTTGCGATTGCATTTAATGCTTCTTCTTGATCCGGCTCTCTTTTTAATCCATCAAGCCCAATAAGAGTTTTTACTTTTTTCTCTGCCATATTACACCTCTTTATTAAATTAAATAAAAGATAATAAAATTGTTACCAAAAGTCAAGCACTTATTGTATTTCTGCTTCTGTTGGCTGCTCTGCCTGTTGCTGTTGCTGTTGCATAGACATTTGTTGCATTTGAGCAACTGCTTGCTGCATTTCTTCTTGGCTTCTTATTAATTCTTCTGGAATACCTAATTTTTTTGCTACATATTTTGCAACTTCGTCTTGTTTAATTAAGATATTTAATAATTGTGGGCCAACTCTGCCTTGTATCATAGCTAAAAATCTGTCTATATTTGCTACATCTGCTTGATGTTGTGCTTGTGCTAATGGACTAGAAGATTTAATTTGTACTTCTCTACCATTAACTGTAGGTATTTTAATTCTTCCTTGTTTTTTTAATATATAAATAACTCTTTGTAATACTGGATTAACAAGTTCTGCTTGCAATCTACCAAACGCTGCCCCAATTTGTCTTGATAAATCAGCTTGCCTTTCCGCAACTTCAGTAGCTGACATTGGAGTTTTTTCATTTGGATTACCAAGCATATCATTATATAAGGCTTTTTTAATATTGATCCTCATATCTCGTAACACTAGGTCAGATACATTAAAGTTACCTGCTTGTGCTATCGGTTGTAGACCTGCACTACCTGCTGCTTTCGGAATTACTGTGCCCGGAATAAGTGCAATGTTGTCAACATTAATGACACCATCATCTTCCACTTGGTACATACCAGATATACTCATTTGTGCATTTTCTAATATTAGTTCAACAACTAAATTAGCGGTTTTAATTGCGGGTAGTGCAAATTGTAGTGGCCCTCTGCCGTATACTTCTCCAGCACATTTAGACCAACGATAAACTACATATGGATTACTGCCTAAACCTTTATAAGTTTCTTCATGTAATTTATGTTCATACATTAATGCTATAGCACAAAATCTATATTCATCTTCTTTTGTATTGCTATAGTTTTTATATACTGCTTCTAAAACATCACATTCTTTATCTGGATTTTTTTCTAAATCCATTTGCATCATATCTGATAAAACTACATCAGGGTATGCTACTACTAATTCTTTCATGCGTATTTTTCTTTTACGATAAATATGATCTACTCTATCATCGTGTCCTGAATTTAAACATACATGTGGTAATGGAATAGCTTTAAATCTTACTGGTTGAACAGCATCGCCTTCTTCAACTAGTAAAACTCCTGTACCTAAAGCTATATCTAAAAATGTTTCGTGTACTTCTTGTGAGAAATTTGAGTTTTGTAATATCTCAAATACATATTGTGTTACTTCATCTAACATCAGATTAACTTCTTTTTGTTCTTCTTGCGGTATTTCTGAACCCGCAATAAACTCAGCCCATCTCGCATAGTTAGGTACAATTCCAGATTGTAAACGGCTAGCAAATTCTTGTACTCCTACGACTGCGGTCTCATCAAAAATACGATCTCCTCGCCTACGCCCTATATTTTCTGAATAAAATGATTCTCTTTGTGGCAAAGCATATTCATAACATTCTTCAAAAGTAGATAACCATTGATCTTTAATTTGTTTAGAATGATTATATCTAGCAATAATTTGTTTTATTGGATCATCAATATTTTTATAATTTTCTTGTGGAGTTGATTCAATCATTATGCACCTAGTGTTGTTTTGGTTCTATATGGATCTTGTAATTCAAATCCTTTTCCACCTCGTCTACCCGATAACAAACTACGCCTGCCTCGTCTACCAGCAAGAGCATTTACGGTATTTTGAAATTCTTCTTCCTTTTGTTGAGACTGCGTTCTTCTTTCTTCTTGCAATGCATTTCTTTGTGCAGTTCTACTTGCTTGTCTTGCTTCTCTTTGTTCTGCTGTTGGGCCTGTCGGCATCTTTGGTTTAAATGGGCCTGCACACATTATCTTCTCCTATCGTGTATATTTTTTTGCTTTCCTGTAAAAACATCAAAATTTCTTTTCGCTACAAAAGGTTTACTACTTTTGCTACCTATTGTCAAACTTCTTCCTTCTCCAGCTCCTAGTAACATATACTGTAATGCATCGTGAATATGCGAAAAACGATTCTTGTTTGGTTTTTCATCATATCTTTCTCCTGATACTTGCATTCGTCTATAATGATAACCTCCATTGAACCCTTTAATCAAGTTAATACATTTTTTATTAATTAGCAAGCCAGACTGTCCTTCTACTAATCTAGTTAAAGTTGCATTAACAGATTCTAATCTGATTAAAACATCATTAGATGGGGCTGGTCTTGCCATTAAACCTCTACCTCGCATTATTTGAAATGGAGTGCTTTCATCTGTTTGTACTCTAAAGTCTCCAGCAGGATCACCATAAATAAACCATTGTCGATCATGGCCATAGATTGCCATTTGCTGCTTCATTAAATCACAAAATTTTACAATACCCATATCTTCGGCAACTAATTCATCATGGATTACCCAACGACTGCGTATTCTTTGTCCAAATACACAAGCAGGCGTTAATCCAAAATCTATACCAATAAACATAGGAACTCGTTCTGCTATTGCTAAATCTCCTTTTGCTACATGCAAGTCTTGCCTAAATGATTCGTAGACTGGTTTACCATCTTCAATCAGTCCTAATTTATTTAATACATAAACATCTATCCAAGATTTAGTTTTACCTCTAATAATATTTGAATAATAATTTTTAGTTAAATTATTTATATTCTCTGCATCTTTATTATATTGATAATCTTCTACTTGATTCGACTTATTTTTTATTTCCAACATAGCTGGAGGTTGATTAAAAAATTTCCAATTATCAGGTTTAATTAACATCTTGGCTTCTTGTTTGGTAATGTGATCTGGCAAGGTAGTTTCCCCTGCAAGAATTGGCCACCAATGTTCAGTATCAGGTGCGTTAGTATCACAAATAACGCCATACCAAGTAGGCCCGCCATCACGCATGCTAGGATAACGACCGACACGCATGGTACAAGCATCAATAATACTTTTTGGAATTTCTCTAGCTTCATTTACCCATACTCCTGTTAACTCTAAGGATAACAATTTTTTTACATCTTCTGGTCTATCAAGTGCTAAAAATATAACCTCAAGGTCTAAATCTCCTTTTTTAATATGATGCGTATAGGGTACACTATAAATAAATTTTCCCCATTCATCTTCCGGAAACCAGTCTAGCCAAGTTTTCATGGTTGTAGTTTTAAGTTGTGGATTGGTATTTCTAATCACCGCCCATCTTGATTTGCGTTTACCGTCTGCTGATGGCTCTTGTAATAAGGCTCGTCTGAGTATTTCAATACAGCAAGAAACTGATTTACCACTACCCACAGGGCCACGCAAGCCACGAAAGAAACTGTTGTCTTTCATAAAGGCTTTGACGATCTCCCCTGATGCTTTATAGTTGAGTGATCCCATATTTAACCGCTAGCTCATAAAGTTTTTCTACCGCTTGTGGCGACATTGCGGATAATATCCTATCGGCTTCCCTATCATTTACAAAATCTTTTGGGTAGTGTTTCATATGTTGGGTTTTAACTACCGTTCTGACTTTATTCCATTGCTCTTTGGTATATACATTTGGATTGACTTGTTCCATATTATTTTGGTTTTTGGTTATAAATAATTTCTTTGGCCATTGCGGTTGCCTGTTCTTTGCTATGTCCTTTAATTATTTTTAATTCAATGTATTGTTGAAAGGCTCTGGCTTTTCTTTCTTGGTCATCTTTTTTTTCATTGGCGGTCATAGCTTTGGCTCTGATTTCATTACGAGCTAACGGATCATTGGCAATAACATCGGCTAGCGTTTCTTCTTTAACGACTTTACCTTTAGCTACCGTTACTTTTTTTCTAGTCATTATCTTTGACCTAGATAGCTTCCATCTTTACGCTGACCATATCTGCCTTGCCCGACATTACGCTTTAACATGGTTCTATTCTGCTTCCTTTTCTTTTCTTTTTTCTTTGGTCTTGGGCCTGCTTTATCATCTTTAGATTTAAAGTCTTTCATGCTAGTTCGTTTAAGACTGCTATCCTTCTTGCTATCCTTCTTGCTATCTTTCTTGCTATCTTTCTTGTCTTTAGATGAATCAAGACCAGCACGATTTAGAAGCTTAGTTAATATTTTTTTCAGAATCTTTCTTTGTTCACTACCCGATATATTATATCTTTTCTCTGCTTCTAAAGCTGACTCTATAGCTTTTTTAGTAACTTTTTTACTTCCAGCTAAAACTGGCTCTGCAGACTTTTTAGCAACTTTTTTACTGCCTTGTTTCAGTCCTTTTGTAACCTGATTTAACAAAGTTTCTTTCTTGCTTGCCATACTATTATCCTCCGATTAATATTTAATCTTCTTTGGTTTAGGTTGTTTCTTTCTTACCTTCTTCATCTTTTCTTCCTCATCTTCATTAATTTATTAAGGGCTGCCTTTGGCAAATCCTTCATGTGGAATAATTTCTTACTTGATTTTGTATGAGTTTTGCCTGAATGTAAAGTGCCGTCTTTCATCTTGTGCGTAGCACCGGTAAACAAAGTCCCCGTCTTGGTGTAATGCGGTACACCTTTCATGCTTGCTTCCTTTTATTTTTTAAGCGGGCCGCCATTTTTTTAGCTTTGGCTCTAGCATCGGCTTTACTGGATGCACCCCATGCTTGCAATGATAGCAACAGTCTAGTGGGTTTACCCTTCGCATTCCGTTCTGGCCCACGCATGTTTCCCATGCGCGCTAGGAAGCTTGATCGTCTAGGATTATCTCCAGACTTAACCGGCGGTTTCAGCGTACCTTTTTTGTACGAGGCTCTGCCTTTTGCATTTAAGCCACCCTTAGGATTCTTACCTGCTTTCCTAGTCCATGCGGGTGTTTTATAAGCCATAGTCTTCTCCTTTATTTTTTACTATAGCGAATAAAAAAAAATAAGCAAACTTTTTTAAAGAGCCTTGAGAGCAAATAACTAGAGGGGTGGTCCTCTCTCTACGGAGTACTCTTGTTTTTTTAAACCCCCTCATGCTCACCAGCACCTATGCAGTCTCTCACTTATTCTATGTAGTCTACAAGTAGTCTATTATATTCTGCAAAAATGTTATATGGATTATCTATTGAGGATCACTGATCCGAAATAGTTCTATGCCTTTGCCCTTGACTTTGACTTAGATTTTATGAATAAGAAATCTTGTAAAGATTCCTATGCCTTAAGATTTTTATAAGTAAGTATTAGTATATCATTATATAACAATTACCCAAGATCAATATTAATTTTAAAATCACCGGAGTGTAAATGTAAATTCTTTTCTGGTGCTTTAAAGCCTGCTCTATCTAAAATATCCTTACTACTTTCC
>VTLG01003538.1_pt1 | contig 31698 bp, 54 predicted proteins | sample 4694571 | NCBI WGS metagenome assembly VTLG01 (sample SAMN12604809, study PRJNA352737) | marine metagenome | biome: ENVO:00000447; feature: ENVO:00000209|ENVO:00000569|ENVO:01000036; material: ENVO:00002151; isolation source: viral sequences binned using virsorter ...
AACAGGCACAGGGTCAGCGGGTTCTGTAAATGCGGCGGCTACCGATGGGACACAACGAACAATAACGGAAACAATGCTAAAAACAGTTATTGCGAATTGTTGGGATCAAGGTGCAACACCTTCAGTCGTTCTTTGTGGATCATCACAAAAACAAACGATTTCGGGTTTCACTGGCAACGCAACAAAGTTCCAAGAAGTAGACGGAAAGCGTTTAACAGCCGCGGTTGATATCTACGTGTCCGATTTTGGGACGCTTCAGATAACACCTTCAAGACACATCCGTTCCCGAGATGTGGCGGTACTCGATCCATCATATGCGGAAGTGGCATATCTACAGACTGCGAAGCAAGAAGCACTTGCTAAAATTGGTCTGTCAGAGCGTCGCTTGATTTCTTGCGAATTTGGTTTGCAAGTGACAAGTGAAAAAGCGCATGGTATGGTTGCGGACGTTTCATAGTGTAACTAGGGGGGTTTGCGCCCCCCTTTTTTTAGAGGACAGGTAATGAAAATAAAAATAACATCCGATAGAAACCCATGGGTCAACGGAACGAAATGCGCTAAAGGGCAAGAATTAGACGTAAGCGATGCTGATGCAAAGATATTAATTGATAATGGCATGGCTGAAATGGCTGACGAACCAAAAAGAGCAAGAAACGAAAAAGGTCAATTGGTCGCTGATAATCCTGACACGCCAGAAAATGAAGCGTGGGAAGGCGGCAAAGCACCAAAGAAAAAGAACACAAAAAAATGACATATCATCCAGAAATAGAAACGCGATTTTTTGATGAGGATGGCAAGATTATCGTCAATAGAAAACAAGACGTTCAAGATATATTAGATTTTAACAAAGAACGAAATATTGATGGCCACAATAAAAAATCAGATATGCGATTGGTTGGCAGTATACCGTTCACTGTTATTGAAATGTGGATGAAAGAAAGCGGCGAACGCTTGGGAACTGAAGCGTTTGCTGAATATGTAAAAAAGAAATTGCAAAGCGGAGAATTTTCAAAATTGATAGCTAACGGTTATTAAATGGAACTGCCGAAGGTCAATATCGCAATTATTGGCGTTATTTGCTCTAGCTTGGGCGGCATGGTTTGGTATGCCAGTGAACAAGCTTCTATCATTGCAAATTTGGAAGAAACGGTGGCTATATTAGACGCTCAAAGCAATACGTCCGAAAAAGTAAATATGATTAGAGATATTCAACAAAATGCTGAAAATATTGAAGATATCATTAATTATATAAGCGAAGTAGAAGAGGACGGCGGCGAGACAATAGATGAAATATATGATGAATTTGATGAAATATACGAAACGCAAGAAGGTTTTATTTTACAGTTCAATCAAATTATCAAATTACAATCTAGGGTCAAAACGTTAGAAAATACATTAGAATTTTTAGCAAGACGACCAACATTGTCCGATGGTAGATAACAATGGACCCGCTTACAATCCTCGCCGGTTTGAAAACTGGTCTCGCCGCAGGTAAGAGCGTTGCTTCGTTATCAAAGCAGATTGGGCAATTTTTTGACGCTACCGACAACGCAAAAAAACAATTACAAAAAAAAGGCGTATCAGGTAAAAATGTGAACGCCATTGCCATGGAACGGTTTGCAAAATTACGTCAAGCGGCAGAAGCGGAAGAGGAATTGAAAAAATTTATTTGCGAAAGCTTGGGGCCATCACATTGGCAAACGCTTTTGAAACTTCGCAGGGAAGTATTGGCTGAAAAGCGCGAAGCAGAAGCCAGAGCGAGGCGTGAAGCTCAAGAACGTGCTGATTTGATGTTGACCACTGCTTCAATTATTTTGCTACTCACAGCGGCGTTTATTGGCTCCACAGCGTACCTTCATCACATGGGTTGGTTAAACATATGGGATTATTTGCCGTGATTTATGTTCTTGTTTTTTTACATTTTATAAATACAGACAATTTGAAGTTTTATCAAATTGCTACATTTTCGGATAAAGAGGAATGTCTAAAACAAGCGGAGAAAGCCAAAATCCTCGTTACCCACAATTCAATGAAAGTTTCGTGCTTGGAGATTACGACCCAATAATAATTGAACGTGGGAAAAAATGGGCGGCATACGATAAAAATGGACGATTAATAATTTTAGGATATAATAGGCGCATATGTCAGGAGTATGCAAATGACAGAGTTCGAAAAATTAGACAAAGATAAAAATGGCAATCTAAGCAAAAAAGAATTTTTAGCGTTGGAAGTTGAAGACAGAAAATTAAAAATTGCCGATGCAGACGAAAAGCGTAATACCGAGCGGGTGCTTGTTAAAGCTTGCTGTTTTGGAATGTTGACGTATCCTTTTATTATTTTGCTTGCTTCTGTTTTGGGTTTTGACACGGCGGCATCATTAATTACCGACATTGCCAGTGTTTATGTTGTTGCGGCAAGCGGCGTTGTCGTTGGTTATTTTGGATTCAATAGCATGAGGGATAAAAACGCATGATTGGTCAGTTAATAGGACCAATTGCCAATATTGCGGGCGGTTGGTTGCAAGGAAAAGCAGACGTTAAAGCGGCAGAAGCAAAATTAAAATTAACAGAAGCGGAAGCCAAAGCAAAAATTATGTTGTCGAAAGAAACTTCAATTGCAGATTGGGAGCGCATTATGGCGCAAGGTTCCCAGAACAGTTGGAAAGACGAATGGCTAACAATTTTGTTCAGCATTCCACTTGTGCTTGTGTTCTTAGGAGATACTGGCCGACAGGTTGTTGCTGATGGTTTTGCGGCATTAGAAACAATGCCTGATTGGTATCAATACACATTGGGCGTAATTGTTGCGGCAAGTTTCGGTGTAAGGTCGGCAACAAAATTTTTCGGAAGGAAATAAAATGGCTTATAAATTAGGAAAAGGCAGTCTTGCAAAATTACAAGGCGTTGATGATAGAATGGTGGCGGTAGTGAAATATGCTATTTCTGTTACCAAGCAAGATTTCAGTTGCATATGTGGTTTAAGAACGATGGAAGAACAGCGCGCTCTTTTTAATAAAGGTGCTTCGAAAACTATGAAATCTAAACATTTGGAGGGGCTTGCTGTTGATTTGATGGCGTATATAGCGGGTGTCGGTGATAGATGGGAACTGAAATTATATGACGAAATTGCTGATGCAATGGCAGAAGCCGCAAAACAAGTTGGTGTGAAAATTAGGTGGGGCGCGGCTTGGCATATTGATAATATCGCCGATTATGACGGTACAATGGAAGATGCGTTAAAAGATTATTGCAGATTGCGAGAGTCTCAAGGTAAGCGGCCATTTATTGATGCGCCGCATTTTGAAATAAGAGAATAAAAAAACCTGACGGGAAATCTGGAAGACCGTCAGGCTTTTCTTTTTGATAATTTAATAATTTGCTATACGCCATTTGTTGATAACATATATTAACATTAAATCAAGGTTTTTCTGGTCTGATTTTTGGTCGAATAATTTTTGATGGAACGTCAGAAGCTACACACCAACCCGCTTCTCCGTTTATTCTGTCATAAAGGGAATTGTTGTCTAACAATTCATTCCAACAACTTTCATAACTTGGAAACCATATTTTGGTTTCGTTTAATTGATCATTCATCCAATAATGAATTATTAACAAATGAAAAAATTCCATGTTGTTATGCTCTCCTCTTTATTATACACAAATTGTTGAGGGGTTGTAAGCGGTCTTACTCGGTGAAATTACTGCCTGTTCTTATCACCGCCCCTCACCAATTTAATTATTTAGATAATAGATTATATATGGCGCATAATATACCAACGCTGTTATGCCTAGCAAAAATGCGAAATTTGTTATATACTGCATATACGAACCTCCCTGTTTGAACTGCGCCCCCATGATAGGGGCGCTTTTTTGTTAAAGATTTAATTCATGGATTGCTGTGTCTAAAGATTTCAACCATTTCGGACTATCTGTCCATTGATTGCTTCGCATTTTGGGAATTGTTATTGCGTAATGCCCGAAGTGCAAACCTTCCTCATACAAATCATAACGTTTTGTAATACGACCATCTTTGTCTAATTCGTCATCATTGTATCCGTATGTGGTTCGATGATCCCAACCAAAATTGTCATGTTTGGAAGCATCAAATAAACTAACCGTTATTTCGGCATCTCCGTCACGAATGTTGTAAATACCTTTGGTACGTTCAACAAGGTTAATGATCGCTTTTTTAACGGTGTCATGTTTTGTTTCGAAACAAGCCCAAACGGAACCTGTGCCGATCAAAATCAATCCAAAGTATAATGGTGTTTCAGATTTCATCTTGAACCTCTTTTTTTATTAAATTGTCAAATAACGTGCTAACGTCATGTCAGCACGTTAACAATTACAGTATAACATATTAAAAATCATTTGTCAACAGTTAGTTTACAAATAAAAAACTGATTAATTGTAAATAAAGTGTTGACATTACTGCCAAACCTGTTATATTAAGATTATCAAACATAGAAAAATGGAGGTTCTAAATGCTTGATATAACTGAAAAAAATCGTGATTGGGTTTTCCCAGTTGAAGAACGTCAATTTATCCCAATGGGTATGACTGAGCCAGTTCAAGGCTGGAAAACACTTGTCAGAACCGATGGCGAAAAAGACGAAGTCTTGCACGTTTGTCGTGATACTTACACAATGTTAAGTCATGATGATGTTGTTAATTCAACATATGACGCGGTGAAAAAAGCGAACATATCAAAAGATTTTGAATTTGATGTTCGTTGCGTAAATTCTGGCAGACAATTAGAGGTCGAGGTTTTGTTTAACGATCTTATAATTGAACCCAAAAAGAATGATCATATTAAATATAGAATTAGAGCATATAATTCACTTGATGGGTCATTTGCGTATCAAACAACGGCTGATGCAATGCGTTTGTTTTGCATGAACGGTTGCACCACACCCGATGCAATTTCAAAAGTATGGGCAAGACATACATCACAAATTTCTACCGAAGGCGGTTCTGCCAAGATTGTCAGAGGTTTAGAAAATTTCCACAATCAAAAAGACGTTTATCAAGCATGGGCAAAACATAAAATTGCGCGTGATGATGCAGAACGTTTTATTAAAAAATGTGTTGTTGCAAGAAGTTCCAAAACATCTGAAGAAAAACACAATCAGAAACAATTGGAAACTTTGATGGGTCAATTAGATACAGAATTTAAAACTTTGAATAAAACAAAATGGGCATTGTATAATTGTTTGACACATTGGGCAACGCATACAAAAGAAACTGCGTCACCAATTCGTACAACCCGACATAGAGAAAACGTTATTGCGAAAGCAATGAAAACAGATATGTGGGAAACAATCTAACAAAAGGGGGATAAAACCCCCTTTATTTTTTTTTGGTCTATAATGGAGGAAATAAATGGACGGAAAAACAAGACAAGATGAAATTGATGAACAAGCGTCACAATTTAGCCAACAACACCCAGAGGTTTCTAGGTTGTTTGTAAAATTTACAAATGAAATTATATCACGCGGGTTTGCAAATTATTCCGCGCAAGCAATTTTTGAACGTATTCGATGGGAAACGGATCAAGCGGATGTGGATGGTAGATCATCTTTTAAATTGAATAATAATTACGTTCCTTGGTTTGCAAGAAAATTTATGGAAAGATACCCAGAACATGATGGTTTCTTTAGAACACGAACACGCATAAGTTCCAAACAAAGCGCAACAAATTTGCCAGAACTTACACCAGATTATTTTGAATGGAATATAAATGAACAATAAAGAAATAATGCAATGGAAAGATTTGCTGTCGAAACATAAAGACGCAAAGAAACATTTATTGAACAATGCGTTGCAAGAATGTGGCGGCTCTAAATCAAGAGCCGCTCGTAAAATTGGTATATCTCGGCAACAATATCATAGATTGTGCATTACCCATCAGGTGAAATATGACAATAAAATTCATTGAAACGTGGGATGAAATGTTAGCCAGACACCATCAAGAAAAAATAAATAGTTTGGTGATATTATCACAAAACGGTTATACTCAAACTGAAGCCGCGCATATTCTTGGCATGACGAAAACACATTTAAACATTTTTGTTAAAAGAAATAAAATTGTTTGGAAGGTGAAACGACAAGGACACAGGGATGGGCAACGAAATTTTAAGCGACGAACAGAAAGCAATAAGGCGTTTTTTGTTGTCGGAAGTAGATCGCACCGAACAACGGCGGCGTTGTAAAGACAAACCAAACACAGCGAACACCGATTATTTTTATGCAAAACAACGGTTAAATGATTTTTATTTAGAATTAGAAAAAGATGGAATCTGTATATGGCGCGGAAATTAGCATTAGATTTAAATGATTTGTCTGATTTTGACGATGTGGAAGAAAATGCCAAAATGCCTGATGCAATGGTATTTATGGGTGAAGAATGTAGCAATGAAGAATTGGCAATGTTGTTGCCAGAAATAATGAACGATTTTAAATTTAATCCACTCGTTATTTCTCCAGTGTTTTATTCAAAGAAAAATGGCGATGGCGGCAGAATTGTTATTGTTTTTTGTGAAGACACAACGTCCGTTTATGATATTGATGTTTACATAAGAGAAAAGAAAAAGGCGATGCATTGATAATGCTACGACAAATAAATTTTAAAGTCAGTGGCAAGCCCATTGGAAAAGGTCGGCCAAGATTTACAAAATCTGGTTATGTTTATACGCCCAACGAAACAAAACAATATGAAACAAGAATTAAAAATGCCGCATGGGCGGCAATGAAACGTGAAAAATTTAATCCAACTGATAGAAGGGTGACAATCACAGCAAGCGCATATTTTGAAGTTCCAAAATCTTACAACAAACAAAAACGAATTGAATGTCAATGTGGGATACATATTCCCAAACGCCCAGATATTGATAATATTGCAAAATCAATATTGGATGGGTGCAACGGAGTAGCGTTTAAAGATGATAGTCAGGTTTGGCATCTTAGCGTTAATAAACGTTTTTGTGATGTTCTTGATGTTCCACATATCAATGTAAAAATTCAATGGGATGAACAATAATCATAATCGTTGCCGTAACAGTCTCGCCATTTTTTTGGTTCTTTATGTATCGCAATCTTTGATTGATCCCATAAACCTTGATGATGACCTTCACATAATGGAATCGCCATATTGTCATCCGTTTTTCTTGTGCTGAACCTGTCATGAATTACATGATGCGCCGTTGTCGGTGACATTTGTTTTTCGCCAAATTTTTGACAAACGCAACACGGCCTTTCTCTTATCTTATCAAGATATTTTGGATTTTTTTTTGTTTTTTCTTTTTTAAGACCAAGCGGTGCTTTGTTTGCCAAATTAATCATAAAGGATCATAGCCAATCGCTTCAGATAATTTACCCATTGCTTGATCAAAAAATTTTGAAAATTCTTGTTGATCCATTTTTGTAAAAGCAATGCTGTCAGGGATATAATAAACCTGATTATTATGTTTGTTTACAACCGTTCTATAATAACCGCAAAGCATTTTTAAATCATCATGCAAATGTTGTGATGTTGGCCATTTGTCGGTTGTTTTTACAACATCATTTAGAACGGCAAAATATTTTTTGTGATGTTGTTCCGAACGTTTGGACGTAGGTTTTAAATCAAACAATTGATCGTTTGGCATTTCTTCAATTGTTTCAGCATCATATCGCGTGACAGGGTATAAAACCCCATCACGCTTAAAAACTTGCAATGTCGGCTTATCAAAATGGGATTTCATCATCAAAATCTTTTTTTGCTTCGCCGCCTGTATCATCGCTTTCATCTTGTTCGTCGTCTTGGGAAGAGGTTCGTTTCCCGCCACACAATTCAAGCGTGTTGACATTACAAGTCAATTTTGTGTTGCCATTATAGGTGTCTGTTCCAAATTCACCTTGAACAAAAACCTTTTGTCCTTTTTTAAGGGAAGGAAACAAGGCGGTTGCTAATTTCCCCCATAAAGAACAATCCCAATATGAAACTTCTTTTGTTCGTCTATTGGTAACGGCAACAGCAAAATTAGCAACATCTGTTCCGTTATATTCACCCATTCTGCAATCAGCAGTTAAATTTCCTAAAATATTAATTTGTTGCATTTTCTTGCTCACGTTTTGCTAATTTGTGATTTGAAAATGCTTCCGCAACGGCGTTGCCAATTGGTTTGGCAAATTCATTTAATTGATTTACTAAGACTGTCGCCCTGTTAAACGCTTCTTCAAATTTTTCTGGCGTTGCATTGTCTATCAACCAATTTTCTGTTTTTAAGGCACGATCAAGACAATTTCGTTGCGCGTTTGTGATGTCTTTTTTTGGTGTTGTGGCTTCGTATCGCTTCACTTCCCTAGCAACAGGATTTAATGCCGCTTCGCCATCATCATCTTTGTTGCCAGATATGACACCACCTAATTGTGACAATCCATAGCGTCTTGCATATGTTATGGCACTCCCAAGCGATTGCATATCATTTGGTTTATAAAGCAAACGAACGGACGTTTCCCATGTTTTACCCGATGAATGTTCAAAAACGGTTTTTAGAAAATCACCTTGTTCGGTTGCCAATTGAACATGATTGATAACAAAATTACGCGGTTGAAATGCCTCTTTAACAACACGAACAACCTCATTTAAATCGGCATAATCATTATTCACAAAACCTGTGGCATTTTTTATTGCTAACGCTAGATCGCTTTGTGCATCTATATAATCTTTTATAGCTGAATTATTACTCATTATTTCATCCTTATTGATATAGTTGGATCGCCATTATGTAGTCTTGCACCTTCGACATGGTGACCTTGATTTAATTTTTCTTTTATTGCGTTTTTAATTGGTGCTTTTTCTACCTTCACAAATTCGTCAGGTAACTGGTCTATATTATCAACAATTAAACTTTTTACACCTTCTTTTCGGCTTATTGTGCCGAATGAATGTGGTATGTTTTTTTGATTTGTTGAATATAAAATCTTGTGCAAAGATTGTTTGATTTTGTCTTTTTTATTTTCAAATCTATCTTTACGTTCTTTAAACGTTTTCATTACCTCGTTTAAAGCATTTATGTCAGCGTTGGCAATTTGATATTCTTTTAACAATTCGCCAACAACGTACATAACATCCGTTTCACCGTCTAACGTATCCCAGAAACATTGATTATCGTCTGAATATTCCCGCAATTGATCGGCAACAAACGTTAATACACCTGTATCAATCCTTTGCATTGTCGCCTCGCAAATTGTGTTGTTCGGTGTAGATATCACAAGCTAATGTAACAGCTTTTGAAATAACTGTATCAGCATTTAATGGAAACATTTGTGCTTGTAATTGTTGCGCTGAAATTTGTCCCGCTTCGCATTGCATACGAATATCGGTATTATAATTTAGGATAGCATCTTGTATTTTTTCCCGTATAAAAACAGGCGGTGGATGATCCTGAATGTAAGGATTTTTTTTCGTCATATGAACCTCCAATTGTTCTAACACATTAATTTTAGCCGCTTTTTTTGTCAACAAAAATTTTACAAATAATTTATCTTGTTTTAAATTGTAATGTGCTTATAAAGAAAAGGAGCGACCTCGTTGAAGGCCGCTCACTGGAGAAATACAACACAACTAGAATGGAGGTTCCGTATATGTTATATTTTTTCTTTAGCACGCAAAACGTTAATGGGCAATAAAAAATGTCCCATTACATGACAGCGTTAGCAATGAAACAAAAAGATTTAAAACCCGCAACAAAAATTGTTTTGTATTGGATAGCCGATCATTACAATGATGATACAAAAGCGTGTTTTCCCAGTCAGACAAGATTGGCGCAATTATGTCAAATGACACGAACAAGCGTAAATAATCATATTTTATTGTTAAGAGAAAAAAAGATTATTACGACAACGCAACGACACAGGCCAGATGGCGGCAAATCAACATTGGGATATGAATTACATTTGAAAGATGATGTAAAAGATTTAAACAACCCATGTAAAAATAATTTACAAGGGCATGACAAAAAAATTGATAACAATAACCTTGTAAATACTAATCATGTAAATTTAAAAAAGAATATAGATAATTTTGTTTTGTTTGATGAATTTTGGCAATTGTACCCAAGAAAGATTGGCAAAGGTGCGGCAAGAGCAAAATTTTTCTTAGCATTAAAAAAAGTTCCTTTTGACACAATCAAACAAGCATTGCAAAATTATGTTGAAAAGATTGAAGGTAAAGACAAACAATTTATTCCCAATCCGTCAACGTGGTTACATCAAGAAAGATGGGATGATGAAATTGGATTGTTACCCGCAAGAACAACGACAGCATATTTGGAAGAATTATTAAAATGAATTATGAAACGCGAAAAAGAATGGTTTCAAATTGGTTGTTTGATTTTCTAAAGAATTATGAAGTGCCGCCGCATTTAGATCAAGATGCAAGCAAAAAAGAATTGGTAAATATGGTTGAAGACATAAACAGCGAAATACCGTTGTTGAAAGAAAACAGTTTTAAATTGTTATTAGAGAATGTTGCCAAACATATAAGAAAAAATCAAACATCAAGACGATGGCCAACAATTGCATTTTTTATCAAAGCCGTAAAAGAACATAGAGAAAAAGCAATGAATGATATGGCAAAAGAAACATTGCCAAGCCCATCACATAACGAAAAAATAGACCGCACGTTAATAATTAACGCAAAAAGAATAAAAGACGGTATTCCCGTTGACGAATATTATATTGTTGGAAACGGCAAAAAAAAATTATTGGAAGAAAAATTAATAACAGAACAGGATTTAAAAAAATACGATGGATTTAAAAGATTATTCTTTGATGAAAGTCAAAGATTTAAGGCCGTACAAAAACAATAGCCGCATACACAAAGAACCACAAATTCAACAAATAGCAGATTCCATTGAACAATGGGGTTTTACAATGCCAATTTTGATTGATGATGAAAAAACAATTTTGGCAGGACATGGGAGATTGATGGCGGCACAAAGATTAAAAATGCCAGAAGTGCCTGTTTTAATTGCAAAAAATTGGAGTGAAGAACAAAAAAAAGCATATGTAATTGCTGATAATAAATTGACGGAAAATTCTTTTTTCGACCCAGATATGTTGAAAGTTGAAATAAACAATTTGACAGACAAAAATTTTGACATTGATCTATTGGGTTTTTCTGATCAAGAATTGGCCAAATTATTCGATGAATTAAATTTGGATGACATTAAAGAAATAGACGAAAATTTTGCACAACATGAATTGTTATTAACATTTGATACTGAAGAACAATTGGCTGAATATTATGAAAAAGCTGAACAGGAAGGAATACAATGCAAAATTTTGTAGTCAATTTAAAATCAGACCCGCCCAAAGGTTTCCGTAGCATCAAAGCATCGCAAAGCGTCGATTTGCCGATTGATCAAAAATTGGTGCATAATTTATCTGTGAAAGCTGATATACATACAGATTTTAATGTTGGTTTAATAATTGGTGCTTCGGGTTCTGGCAAAACAACATTAGCAAAAGAAATGTTTGGACCCGCTTGTTTTGACGAATTGTTAGATTTAAAAAAACCAGTGATTGAACAATTTAGAAAATCAATGTCATACGAGGAATGTGTAGCGGCACTTACAGGAATTGGGTTGTCACAGGTTCCATGTTGGGTAAAACCCGCGGGGGCATTATCAAACGGTCAAAAAGCGAGAGCCGAAGCGGCGTTGCAAATGTGTTCATTACGACCATTCGTTGTGATTGATGAATTTACATCCGTTGTTGATCGAAACGTTGCAAAAGTTATGGCGCATTGTGTACAAAGATTTGCACGAAAATTTGAAAAAAAGATTGTTCTTGTGTCGTGTCATTATGATGTTTTCGAATGGCTAAATCCAGATTGGGTTATTGATTGCAACGATGAAAGTTATCTTGATCGGAGGTTGGAAAGGCGCGAATACAAAAGAAAAGAACAAATGCAATTCGAAATTGCCAAATGTAACCGAAATACATGGCGAAATTTTAGCAAATATCATTATCTAAGTGATAGATTGGCGGGTGGTCACATTGAATGTTTCGGAATCTATTTAGATAATAAACAAGTTGGGTTTCAATGTTTTGCAAATTATGTACCGCATAGAAAAGGCACGAAAAAGATAATGCATAGCAATCGAACCGTTGTGCATCCAGATTATGTTGGGTTTGGGTTGGGAATGAAGGTCATTGATCTAACGTCACAATATATGCATGAACAAGGATTTCTTGTACAAGCAAAATTTTCTGCTTTGCCTGTCTATTACGCAATGAAAAAACATAAAAATTGGAGATTAACAGCCGTGTCGAATAATACGCAAGAAAGCCAATTTATTCCAGGCGGCAATAGCAAACGCAAATCAGGTTTCCGCCAAAAGACGAAAACCTTTTCATTTAAATTTATACCGTCTTAAAGATTGCAAAGATGCGCGGTCATATCGTCTTTAGATACCGCATAGACCATTGTTTTGCCGTCAATTGCACCATTTGCGTGATTAAGAATAAAATGTAAAACGTCATTTTCCTCTGCACAAATTTGTTTGATACGATTGCGACCATAGCCACGAACACAAGTAAAATGCTTGCGATTGTCATATACGCTTTTTTCGTATTCTGATAAATTGTTATATATCTTGTTCATGTGAACCTCCATTACATAAAAAAACGTTAACACAATTCTTACATCATGTCAACGTTTTGTTTACAAATATATTAATATTCTTTTTGTGATCCGTCTGCTTTCCCGCAAGAATATCCCGCATGATAATCATCAATTTGTTCCTCTGTCATTGCGTCTTTTGTTATCGTCAACGATGATACGGTGGAATCAGAATACATATGCGGATCACGTGGGCGGTGATACCAAAAATCAGCCATCCCACGATCAAATGCCCCGCCATGTCTTGCGTCATAACATTTGCCATTCCAATATTTTAAACGTTTTCGCATATTAAAAATCCTTGCTTTGTTCCCAACGATCAATAAAATCAAGAACAAACGATTGTTGTTCTATAGACAAATCTTCCAACAATGCGCCTTGGGCATCAATTGTTTTGTCTTCAATGTCATTTTGATTGTTTAGCCAATCATTCCATTCATCTATTAAATTATTCATTTTGAACCTCTTTGTTTATACATATAATATATATTATTCCACGTTAAATGTCAACACTTTGTTTACAAATAATTACATTAATTGATCATTCAAAATTTATCTTGTAAATTTATGGGATACATTACATATAATAAGATTATGGCAGACACAAAAACCAAAACAAAAGAATTGAAGAAAAGAGGTCCGAAAGGCGTATCTAAGCCATTGGAAGAAAAAGACTTTCAACGATTATTGAACATGATCAGGATACAATGCACACAGAATGAAATTTGTGATGTTTTGGATATGTCAGACACAACATTAAATCGCCGTTTACAAGAGCGAGGATATGCAAATTTTGAAGACTTCCTTAAAAAGCATAACAGCGAAGGAAAAATGTCATTAAGACGTATGCAATGGCAAGCGGCAGAAAACGGAAACCCGACAATGCTTGTTTTTCTTGGCAAACAATATTTAGGCCAGAAAGATAAGATAGAAAGCAAAGTTGATGCCAATGTTGTGGCGTACAAATGGCTGGATGATGATTAAGACAATACAATATAGACCGCGCAAATTAATTAGACCATATCACAATAGAAAAGAACGATACGCAATTATCGTGGCTCATAGACGTTTCGGAAAAACAGTCGCCGCAATTAATGATTTAATTAAAGACGCATTAACAATTGATCGGCCGCAAGTTCGTGTTGCATACATTGCCCCATATTATCGACAAGCCAAAGCAATCGCTTGGGATTATTTGTTAGAATACACAAAAGATATTGAAGGCGTTGAATATAATGTTGCTGAATTACGAGCCGATTTTCCCAACGGCGCAAGATTTAGATTGTTCGGCGCAGATAATCCTGACAGCTTACGCGGTTTATATTTTGATCATGTTGTATTAGATGAACCCGCAGATTTCCCACAACGCGCATGGCCTACGGTTATAAGACCATCATTAGCCGATAGAAAAGGACGCGCAACATTTATCGGAACGCCCAAAGGCAAAAATCAATTTTATGACACATTCATAAACGCAAAAAAAGATAAGAATTGGTATTGTTCTTTGTTGCGAGCATCCGAAACAGATATTTTAGATGCTGACGAATTGGCTGAAGCAAAGAAAGCAATGGGTGATGATAGATATGAACAAGAATTTGAATGTTCATTTGAAGCAAGCATTGTTGGCGCATATTATGCAAAAGAAATGAAAACAGCAAAACAAGATGGCAGAATTACAACCGTTCCATATGACCCATCTATTGGCGTTGTCAGCGCATGGGATTTAGGCATTGGTGACAGCACAGCGATTTGGATGGCGCAATACGCGGGGCAAGAAATAAGATTGATTGATTATTACGAAAATTCTGGTGTGGGGCTAGATCATTATGCAAAAGAACTCAGTAATCGGGGGTATCACTTTACTGACCACATCTTGCCCCACGATGTTCAAGTTAAAGAATTGGGAACAGGTAAGTCAAGAATTGAAACATTATATAATCTTGGAATACAAAATGTGACAATTGCGCCACGATTGTCGGTTGATGATGGCATTCAAGCGGTGCGGTCAATGTTGAATAAATGTTGGTTCGATGAAAATAAATGTGAACGTGGCGTTGAAGCGTTGACACAATATAGGCGAGAATTTGACGAAAAATTAAAACATTGGCGAGGTCGGCCATTGCATGATTGGACGTCACACGGAAGCGATGCCATGAGATATTTGGCAACTGGCAAACGTGACACATATGAATGGGATCAGCCGATAAGAAGGAATTTGCAAGGTATCGCATAATCTGCTATATATGTGCCAGAGGTGACGCGCATGGCTGGAAAAGGTTTATATTACAATATCAACAAAAAGAAAAAAGAAGGACGGAAGCCAAGACGTAAAAGATCGAAAGGCGCGCCAACCGATGCTGATTTTGCACGTGCTAAAAAAACAGCAAAAAAACCCAAACCCAAAAGGAGAAAATAATGCCGCACGGAAAAGGGACATACGGAAGCAAAAAAGGTAGACCGCCAAAGAAAAAGACAGGCGCAAAGAAATTAACAGCAAAACAAAAGACGTTGCCAAAATTTCTTCAAAAGAAAATTATGAAAAGTAAAAAATAATGGCCAGAATATTCCGCAACGGTGTTGAATTAAAGGGTGATGAACGTAAAGCCGCTTTAGAACGTCATAATGCCATACGCGCAAGACATAGCGGCGCGGGCAAAGCGCCGACACCTGTTCGGGGAGCGGGCGGCGGCAAAGGCGGCAATCGTCCCGCACAAATCGACCCAACAAGCAAATCAGGCAAAGAATTGATTGCCAAATTTAACAACGATGGGCGATATGGTTATTACAATACAAAGAAAGATCACGAAAAATATAAATATGGCGAATATGTTCCGTTTCTGAAAGATGCAACGGACGGCGGCGGGTTTGATACAAGCGGCACGTTTTTCAAAGGTGCGGGACCTATATCAAATTTATTAAATGTAGCTAAAATAAGACCGTATGGACAATCACAAACGCCACGCGAACAAATTGGTTATCGTGATTTTACAGACATGACAGATAGAGGTGGGCCACAAGCAAGCGGCGGCGCATATGAAGGTGGCGGGTTAATTAGCGCGGCGGCAAATCTTGTTGATCAATTGAGCGGCGTTGATCAAGGCACACGAACACCATACAATACTCCCACACAGGTCACATTGAATAGACCAAGAGTAAGACCCGCAACATTAATGACAAATCGACCCGATGAATTAATGACGGAACCATTCAATAATACGTTACCTGTTCCAGACGAACTTGGCGGCGTTCCGTTTAACAATCAGCCGCGTGGTTCAGATATGCCAAACATGAATATGCCAGCAAATGCCGCATATCTCGATCCATTAGAACCATTTGGCGGTCGTGGTCGTGACGTAACGCAACAAACGTTTTTAGATAATCAACCGCAAGATGCTGAAGCAATGCAAACACGATATGTTTCGCCAATCGTAAACAGATTGACGGAAGTATTTGACAATAATGTTGAACCGCAAGAACCAGAATTTGAAGCGTTAAACCCTGATTTGGTTGGTTTAGAAGGATTTACGGTTGCGCCTGAGGACGTGCAATTTGCCAATGGTGTTTATGAATTGATGCCAGATTTCATTGAAATGAGCAATGAACGGCGAAACAGATTAATTGAAATATTCAAAGAATCCAGAACGCAATAATGGCAAAAAGAAAAAAAATATCGCCATCGGTAAAATATGCCAACGGAACAACATATAAAGACAGCAAAGGCCGCACACATAAAAGAACATCAGCAAAAGGAACAAAACGAGGCGATAGTTATTGCGCTAGATCAAGCGGTCAAAAACAAACAGCAAAAGTAAAAGTGAGACGAAAAGCTTGGGGTTGTCGCGGCAAGAAATCGGTTAGAGGTTAATCATGGCATTATCTAATTATACAGAATTACAATCACACATTGCTGACACATTAAATCGTGATGATTTAAGCACCGTTATACCCGAATTTATTGTTATGGCTGAAAGCCGATTGAATAGGGAAATTAGACATTGGCGAATGGAAAAAAGAGCAACAGCATCATTCGATGCACAATATACGGCGTTGCCAACAGATTTTTTACAACCAATAAGATTTGTCGTTGAAACAACACCGATTTGCACATTGGAACAACAGAACGCAAAAGGCATTGCTGATTTAAGAGAGGTTAACAATGCGACAGGCAAGCCAACATCTTATTGCATTTTAGATGGTTCAATAGAAGTGCATCCAACACCTGATACGGCATATACAGTCGAAATGACATATTATGAAAAGATTGACTCTTTAAACAGCGGCAACCCAACGAATTGGTTGTTAGAAAATTATCCTGACGCTTATTTATATGGCTCATTGTTGCACAGCGCGCCATATTTAGCGGAGTCGGAAAGATTGGCAGAATACGGAGCGTTGTATCAAAGCTCAATTGATGGTATTAACACAGACAGCGACCAATCAAGAACAGCGTCGAGTGGTAGGCGTATTATTATAAGGAGTTATTAAATGGCTACAGTCGCAGATAGAGTATTGGACAATGGGCTTCAGGTCCTTGATTTAGAAGCCAATGCTGTTCACATTACTTCACAGCAAGCAACAACGTATGCAGAAGCAACAAGCACATATACGCTTGGCAACACAACATCAATTTCAATTTCAGCGCCAACGGATAGAACAGGCGGCGGGAGACAAGTTACATTAACAGCGGTGACAGGTGCAAGTGTTACGGCAAGTGGCACAGCAACCCATTACGCAATCGTGGACACATCAAATTCAAGATTGCTTGTAACGAGCGCATTGACAGCATCGCAATCTGTAACATCTGGAAACACGTTTTCATTAGAAGCATTGGATGTTGGAATACCAGACCCTACATAATAGGAGCAACACATGGCGTTTGTTCTTAAAGACAGGGTTATGGAAACCACCACCACGACAGGATTAAACTCGTATACGTTAGCGGGTGCTAAAACTGGTTATCAATCTTTCAGTGCAATTGGAAATGGTAATACAACACATTATGTTGCTACAGACGGAACAGATTGGGAAGTTGGAACGGGTCTTTATCAATCAAGTGGGCCAACCCTTAGCAGAGTTGTGTTAAGCAGTTCAAACGGCGGTTCAGGCGTAAATTGGGGATCAGGCGAAAAAGATATTTTTTGTGCTGTTGGCGCAGATAAAATGATATTTGAAGACGCGGGAAACAATATTAGCGTTGGAAATAATATCACTGTTGGAGGCACCGTTGACGGTAGAGATTTACAAGTTGACGGAGCAAAATTAGACGGTATTGAAGCAAGCGCAACGGCTGATCAAACAGACAGCGAAATAAAAACCGCTTATGAAAATAACGCTGATACAAACGCTTTTACAGACGCATTACAAACAAAATTAAATGCAATCGAAACAAATGCTGATGTAACAGATACAACAAACGTTGTTGCGGCATTAACAGCGGGAACAAATGTAACGATTGCGGCAAATGGAACTATTTCAAGCACAGATACAAACACCACTTATTCAGTTCAAGATGGCGGTCTTACAGAAATAAATTTTACAACGGCAAGAAAAAACAAATTGGATGGCATTGCCGATAACGCAACAAATACATCAGCACCTTTTTATACGGCGGCGATTACAAGCAGTGATGTAACTGGTGCTTTGGGATATACGCCATATAACAGCACAAACCCAAGCGGTTATACAACATATAGCGCAAATCAAGCATTACACACGTATAGCAACCCAACATTCAATCAAGTTTATGCAAATTCACTTTATTCTTATGGCAATATTTATGCTTATTTTTCAGATGAAAGATTAAAAGAATTTCACGGAACGATTGATGATGCGTTATCAAAAGTTAATAAATTAAATGGGTATTATTTTACAGAAAACGAAACAGCGAAAACGTTGGGTTTTGATAACGATGCAAAACAAGTGGGCGTTTCAGCGCAAGAAGTTAAAAATGTTCTACCAGAAATAATAGACAGCGCGCCAATAAATCAAAAACATAATACAGATTATATGACTGTTCATTATGATAAATTAGTTCCGTTGTTAATCGAGGCAGTCAAAGAATTAACAAAAGAAGTTGAGGCGCTAAAAAATGGCTCTTCAATCTAGCGGTCAAATAACATTTAATGATTTACACACTGAAGTTGGCGGGTCAAGCGGCACAAGCTGTAGCATTAACGATGCTGATATTCGTCAATTAATTGGGAAAAGTTCGGGGCAAAGCGTTAATATTGCTGAATTTTACGGTGCAAGCGCGGGTCCTCAATTACAAATTACAGCATATGGAACACAATACGTTGCGGCAACAAGCGGCAAAAACGTACAACCCGCCAAAATATATTTCTTCAGTTCACAAGCGAGATCAATGGTCAACGCAATGACTGGCGTTTCAAACGGTTACGGTTTAATTATAACAGATTATGGCTACAACGATGGCAACGGCATAAGCGGAGTTGGCTATAATATGCAGATAACCACTCCGGGCGGCGGTTATCAATATATGCAACAAAATTATTATAGCTTTTCAAGAAATCACGGTAATTTGTCAGGTCAACATTATGTCAAAACGTTTTATAACAATTCGTTGATTTCTACATCAAACAGTCAATATGATACAAACAATTCGGGAGCTGGTTTAGCGTTTGGCAATCGTTTTGGTACGCAACCAAATATTGCATCCTCTAGAGCAAATCACACATTGTGGCGATTAGAATTATATTATTAATAAATGGCATATTTTGGCGTTATAAACGAAAAATTTAATCAATCAGTGTTTGATGTTTGTTACGATTACAGCAAACAAATATGTGTTGAATATGTTCAAAGATATAAACCTGATATGCAAAACATAGATATGAAAAAACATTGGCAAGATATCTTTCAACAAGAAAAAGACAATGATAAATTTTATATTGAAGGTTATGAAGTAATTCACAATGGTCACGCTTTACCTGTTGGGTATTTTGTAGCAAAAATAAAAAACGAACAATTAATTTGTAATGTTTTTTTACCCGCAAAAAGAGCAAGCACAGACAGGCCAGTTGTGGTTGATTTGAATATGTGGGATGATTTGATGCAATTAACGAAATCATTAGGTTGCAAAGAATATATATGGCAAAGCGATAAATATGGCAGAATTTGGAAAGCTTTTAAAATAATGGCACAAAAATTAAATTATGATGTAACGTTGATTGAAAATGATGGTTTCGGAGCCGATGTTTATTCGGAAATGAGGTTGAAATTTAAACAATGATTATAACAAACGATTGGACATTTGTTCATATACCGAGAAATGGCGGCACTTCGTTAAAAACATCATATCTTGAAGCAAATCACGATTTACAACTTGGTCGTGATATATTGATGCATCCAATAGAACGACAAGATTTATTAAGACCACATGAAATAATAGATTTAGAAAATATGAACACGTTTGCAACTGAATTTGCATTGGTTAATCATTGGGAAAGTTTTATTCCTGATGGGTCAAAATTATTTACAATTGTTCGTCATCCATATCAAAGATTTCAAAGTTTATGCCGTCGAGCATACGATTTAGAATTAACTGATCCCAAAGAAAATTGTTTAGATATTGATTTTATGCTTAATCATGAAGGTTTTGGGTCTTGGAAACCAAACAACACAATGAAAGAATATTTAGATAGCACAACAAAACCTATAACGATTTACAAATATGAAACAGAATATGAAAAAGCACATTCGGATCACGGTTTAATAAAACGCGACACGCTTTTATATCAAAGCAATGATCAAACAAATATATTAACACCAGAAAATATAGTAAAATTAAATGATCATTATCATGATGATTTTATAGAATTTGGTTATACAAAAGAATGACAGCTTTTCATCCCATAGCAGCCGCGGCAATTGCCGACATTGGTATTGAAAACGATGCTTTGGTTGGTACTGATGTAACGTTTGGAAATCCTGTTGTTGATACAACAACATTAACACAAGAATTTGCTTTTGCCGCTCCTGATGTTACGATGGGCAACCCAACAGTCGATACAACGGCATTAACAGAGATTGTTAATACGTCATTTTCGGCGGCTGATATATTATTCGGAAACCCGACAGTAGACACAACAACAATCACTCAAAATCATGCATTGGAAGGCGTATATAACGGAAGCGCAATTGTCGTTCCAAATTTAACAATCTTTGAAGACGAAACATTTAGCGCGCCTGATGTAATAACAGGATCAGTTAGAGTTGGCGTGGGTGTATTAACACAATTACAAGGTTTTGTACCTTCGCCAATAACAATGGGAGCGCCAGACGTTGAAAGCGGCGTGTTGACGCAAAATCACGTATTGGCTGGGAATGACGTTACAACAGGAAACCCAACAGTCGATACAACAAATTTAACCATTAATTTTGCGTTATCGGCAAATGACATTACTTTTGGCAACCCGACGGTCGATACAACAGCATTAGTTCAAGAATTTGTTTTTAGCGCGCCTGACATAACGTTTGGCAATCCAACAATTGACACAACAATTTTACGCGAAAATTATGAATTTGCTTCAAACGATGTTATTACACAGCCAATTGTTGTTGATAGTACATCGTTAACAGTAAATTTTGTATTGGTTGGTGATAATGTTACATTGGGCAATGTTGACGTTCCAACATTAACAATTTTTGAACAAGAGCAATTTAGCGCGCCACCTGTGACAATGGGAAATCCAATTGTATCGTTAGGCGTTTTGTCACAAAATCATGTTATCGTGCCAACAGATATAAATATGGGTGCGCCAGATGTAGGAAAAGCAAGATTTCCATTCATGACATTGACACCGCCGCCAGAAATATACACAGAACAATTAATTTCGCCAAAAACGTATACAGACGCACCTTCATTGCCTTCAAAAACATATACCGAACAAATAATTCCAAATTCAAACACAACAGATAAACCCGAACCACCATCACAAAATTGGCCCGAAAAAAATGTGTAATTGGACGATTTAAAAAAATTGTGATATGGTAACACAAAAAGGAGCGATCAATGGCTATTACAATAACCAAACCAACAGTCGGCGGCAGTCAAGACACGTGGGGGGAAACGTTAAATCAGGCACTTGATACAATTACGGACGGTGTAAACGGTACGACAGGAGATATAGCTCCCAATCTAACATCAGGACAATGGAAAGTTGGCGGCGTTGCGATAACATCAACAGGCGATGAAATAAATGTTCTTGATGGAAATACAAACGCTACATCAACAACAATTGTTTCTAGTGATGCAGTCGTTTTTAATGATGGCGGCACAATGAAACAGGTCAGCATGAGTGACATAAACACGTTCATTCAAGCATCATCTGGATCGGTTGGAAACGGAACAATAACAATCAGCGCGGGTAATGCATTAACTGGCGGCGGTAATTTTACCGCAAATCAATCGGGCGCGACAACAGTTACATTAAATCATCAGGACACATCATCACAAAGTAGCGTTAACAATTCTGGAACAACGGTTATACAAGATGTTACGTTAGACGGTTACGGTCATGTCACAGGTTTAACATCGGCAACAATACCCGCCGCAGGATCATCGGGTCCAAGTTTCGATACCGTTGGAAGTTTAGCTGTTGGAGGTCCATCAACGGGTTCGAATGGAATACATACACATTCGGCGGGAACAAATTATTCTGGTTCTAATATAAGTTTCGGCAACACAACAGGTTCGGGAACGTGGAAATGTATATCACCATCATCACGATCAAATACATATAATTACAACGACAACCCTACAACAACGATTAATTATATTCGTCCAGGGTTATATGAAAGAATTTCGTAATGGAAATAAAACAAATCAGAAACCCAAAATATAATGCTGAAGGCAATATTGATTGTGAAATAGAGCATCCTGATCATGGTTGGATGCCATACACAATTGCAATTGAAGATGTTGACAATACAATTGATAATGGTGAATTAAAAAGAATGGCAGATGAAATTGGAATTGAACAATATGTTGAACCGCCAATGCCAAAAAACCCAGAAGCGGACGACATAATTAATTCGTTATAATGAAAAAAATAATTGTCGGGCAAGATGACATTATTGAATTAAAAGATGTTATCAATTTTACAAAACAAACATGGGAAAGATTTCTTTCACAAGATAATGGCAACACAAAACAAGAATTTTTAGATGCAAAAATTCCTGATGTTGATGTGCCGCACCCAGAAACACCAACGCCAAATTTCTGTTATGATAAAGATTTTATTATTGAGGACAGAATAGAAGCAAGAATTTTATTGCGTCAATGGTGTCGAAAAAATGGTGGCAAACAATTAACAAATAGCATTGTTTACAAGCCCAACACATTGATGAAATGGCACACAAACAGCGATAACAAAGGCGTTCGCCGATATTACACATACACAAACGGCAGTGCTTGGTTTGCTTATCAAGACGAAAATGGCAAAATTGTATATGATCAAGATAATAAAGGTTGGACGATAAGAGAATTTGAAACACCTGTTTGGCATTCTATATTTACCGAAAACATACGATTTTCGTTTGGAATGTTGATGAATGTTTAAGCCATATGCAAAAGGGTGGGCAATTTATAGACAAGATAAATTACCAAAATTGCGTAAAGCGTTTGACGTTAAAACATTTGAAGACGAATTATTTAAAACAGAAATAAAAGCAATCCACATTGATATTGTAGATCGGCAAAATTTAGATGCGTATGCTGACACGTTTGTTTATAGCGAAGGCACACCAAATTTTCATCATTTTACTTGTTCAAAAAAAGCTGAATATGTTCACATTTCGGGGCAAGGTTGGTTTGATTATCTTGGAACAAACAACCCATATAAAAACGAATATAAGAATTACGATATAGACAGCACAATTCTTAATTTTTATTTGTCGTTAGAAAATAACAAATTTGGAATCAAAAGAAACAAACCCAATTGGGCAAATTTACCAGACAAATTTGATTTGTTTGTAATGCAACAACCAACAACAAAAGATAGAAATGAAACGCAAGATGTTTTGCGATATTCTAAAAATACAAAACGTCATGTTATATTTTCAGCGCATCCATCATCAAATGACGCGCATAATTGGGAGATTTTTGAAAAAAGCGGTTTGGTTTGTGAATATACACATTTTGTTAATGACATAAACACGAATGATTTGGCAAAAAAATGTCAACGTTTGATCAGTGCTTGTAGTGGCGTGAATTTTTTGGGTTTGTTACATAATAAACCAACATTCAGCTATAGAAATATGCCGTGGAGCGAAATATCTAGCGTCATAAAAGACGCGACAAACGAAATTAACGATAGAACGCCAAATAAACAAGATTTGCTTCGTTTCTTGTCTTGGTATTATAACGAAATAACAATTGACATACAAAGCAAAGATTGGCGCAACAAATTGTGGAAGCAAATCAATACATAAAAGACGATAGAAACGATATGTTTGACGTTATGGAGCGTCGGATTTCTATGGATAATCCATTTTCGTCATTATTGTCTATTGATTTGATGGTAACTGAATTATGCAATCTTTCTTGTGAATTTTGCCCACGTTCAAAGGGTTATCCTAATCAAAATTTGCATATGGATTTATCCGTAATAAGAAAAATTGCAAATGAATTGGCTAAATTAGAATATAAAAACAGGATTGTTTTTTGTGGGTTTGGCGAGCCGTTATTATACAATTATTTGTTTGAAGCGATAGAAATATTACGAGAAAAATTGCCATGGCAACAAAACATTCACATTGTAACGAATGGAGACAGATTAACACGATCAAAAATGCAAGATTTGTACGAAATTGGTTTAAATAAAATTTTTGTTTCGATGTACGAACAACAAATTGAACGTTTTAATGAAATATTTAAATCCGTGGATAAATCCAAATACCTTTTGCAACATTATTATTTAGATAAAAAAGATAATTATGGGTTTGTTCATCTTAGCAACAGAAGCGGTTATAATTTTGCCACAAATGAAAGAATTATGGGTTGTAATATGCCATTTTATGCAATGAATATACATTATGATGGAAATGTGTTATTATGCTGTCATGATTGGAAAAAATCGGTTTCAATGGGTAATGTCATGAAACAAAATTTAAAAGATATTTGGTTAAATAGCACAATATTCAATGAATATAGAAATAAATTGCAAAAAAAACGAAACATAAATCCATGTAAAAATTGCAACATTGATGGCAAATTTTACGGCAATAAATCAAGAAACACATTATTATCGAGGTCGCAATGCCAATAGTCCCAATAGATTTGCAAGCTGGTTTTTATAAAAATGGAACTGATCTTGAAGGTTCAAATCGTTGGCGGGATGGCAGTCTTGTACGATGGTTAGATGGTTCAATGAGACCGATTGGCGGTTGGGAAGCAAGAAAAAATGGGTTCAGCGAACACCCAGTAAGAGGGATGCATTCATGGCAATCTAATAATGGAACAGCTTGGTTGGCGGGCGGAAGTTACAATGAATTAAAAGTTATGACAGGTGCGGGCATTGCTTACGATATAACGCCAGACGATTTGGCAACAGGTAGAGAAAGCGCGGCTGTTAACACAGGATATGGATTCGGTTATTACGGTCAAGATTATTATGGCAACCCAAGACCAGTAAATTCTGGCAGTGTTCCGCAAGAAGCGACAGTTTGGCAATTAGATAATTTCGGCCAAAATTTGATTGCTCATCATTCAGATGATGGGCGTTTGTTTGAATGGGCATTGTCAACAACGCAAGGTTCAAATCTAATAACAAATGGAGATTTTGCCGCTGATGCCGCTTGGAACAAAGGCGATGGGTGGTCAATTTCACAAGGCAAAGCAAAATATGCACAAGTAACAATAAATTTTCACCCAAGCGATTTTACCAGTTGGAACTCTTTTCATAACGAAATAGAAGCCGTTGACGCAAACGGAAATATAATTTCAGAACAAGTATTTAGTGATAACGACCTCGTGAAATATGTTGTTCCTGCGGGTTCAACAGCCGCCAGTCCATTGGTGAATGGCAATTCATATTATGTGCAGATAGACAATACACATAGCGGAAGCGAAATAGAATTGGCGGCAACGTCAAACGGCGCAACAATTAATCTAGACCCAATTGAAAATTTTCAATTTAGCAACCCATCAACAAGCGTTGATTTATTAAACGACACAATTGCTTGCACAAACGCGGCATTTGTTAACGGTTTGCCAGTAATTTACAATCTTGAAACAGGTGCAACATCAGTTGTCGGTGGTTTATCGGATCATGGTCAATATTATGTTATCAATAGAGACACAGCCAATAACACGTTGCAATTGTCAACTAATTACACGCAAAACACAACGCCAACGCTGTCAAATGCTTCGCCAATCGTTGTGACGGTTGTAAATGTTATGGGCGCAAATAAATATTATTTTGATGGAGTAGAAGCACCCGCAATTACATTGTTAAGAGGTCAAAATTACACATTCGATGTTTCCGACAATTCAAACACAAACCACCCGCTTCAGTTTCGTGATACGTCTGGACAGCCAATTATTGCATATCAAGTCACTGGCACAGCGGGTCAAACGGGAGCAACGGTAAATTTGCCAATACCAGTTTCGGGAACAAATACACGTGTTGGTGAATATCTTTGCCAAGTACATGGCACAAGCATGGGAAATAGTGTTTCAGTGGTATCACCTTTTGGAACGCCAATAGATTTTACATCTAACGTTGATGATGGTGTGGGTTTTCATAGAATTGTTGAAAATCGTATTTTGGGCGGGTTTCATCAATTGCAATTACAAACGTTTGGTAATTTAGATCAAACATTTGGCAATTTGGTTGCAACGCCAGATGATCAAGATAGTCATGACGTTACAATAACATTGGAAGACCCAAATACAGACAACAACGTTGCGGTTAAACCAAGCGTAAAATTAAGAATAACAGGAACAACAACCACAACGGTTTATGTTGATGAATTTTTAAATGTTGGTGAAAATACATATAGATTTGGACCCGATGATACATCAGCAAAAATAGAGATAGTGCCGCAAGCATTAGACACACCCCATTTTTATGTTGATAATATTATATTGCGACAAAAAACGGTAATTGAACCAATTGCAAACGCGCCAATTAACAATAAAGGAATGGTTGTAACTGAAGAACGATTTATTTTTGCATTGGGTGCTGGTGGCAATAGCCGCAAAATTTCTTGGTGTGATAAAGAAAATAATACCGTTTGGAACCCATTAGCAACCAATGAAGCGGGTGACATTGAATTAGCCACGGCAGGCCAGATAATGCAAGGCATACGAAGTCGTGGCGTAACATTAATTTTAACCGATACAGATGTACACGTGGCGCAATATATAGCTCCTCCTTATGTGTATTCCTTCCAAAGAATTGGGACACATTGCGGGGCTGTGTCACGTTTGAGCGCGGTGGCTGTTGATCGCGGCGTGTTTTGGTATGGTCAAGAAAACTTTCATTATTTCGATGGCAACACAGTTCAAACATTGAAATGTGATGTTCATGATTATGTATTTGGCGATTTTAACAAAGACCAACAATCTAAGGTTTGGGGAATGTCGGTCGGAACGGAAGATGAAATTTGGTGGTTTTATTGTTCTTCACAATCCACAGAAATAGACAGATACGTTGCATATGATGCGAAAGAAGGTCATTGGTTAATTGGCAATTTATCAAGAACGGCGGGCGTTTCGCGTGGGGTTTTTGCTCATCCGTTTATGGCGGGCGAATTAATTGAAACAATAACAATCAACGTGACGGTTGTTAATGATGGCGGCAACAAATATCAATTAAATCTTTATTCTGGTTCAGCACCGCAAATTGAATTGGTTAAAGGTAAAACTTACATTTTTGATCAATCACATTCGTCAAATTCTGGTCACCCGCTACGATTTTCATCAACACCAGATGGCACACATAGCTATGGCGTTGAATATTTAGAAGGCGTGACGGTTGTCGGAACAGCGGGACAAGCGGGAGCATATACTCAAATTGTTGTCGGAAATTATGCGCCGACATTATATTATTATTGTGTCAATCATAGCAGTATGGGTGCTATGGCAACGGTTGCGGATCAAGTGACAATATATAATCACGAATATGGTCACAATTACGATAACAACACCATATTTTGTGAAACGGGGCCAATACAAATTGGGACAGGTGAAAAGATTGCAAAGGTTACAAATCTAATTCCTGACGAAAAAACACAAGGCGATGTAAATCTAAAATTTAAAACACGTTTTCACCCAAACGATACAGAACGAACATTTCCAACAACGGGATCATATAACCCGAGCAATCCTACATCAGTAAGATTTTCTGGCAGACAATTAAGAATGAGAGTTGAAGGAAACAACAATGTCGATTGGCGTGTTGGGGTCATGCGATTAGACATAAGAGCGGGAGGCAAACGTTAATGCCAGTTACGCCGCCAATATTAGGTGAAGACATTCGCCAATGGGGGCGACAATTAAATTTATTTCTAACAAGAAATCTAGGTAAATTGTATTTTAAAACATCGGACGATAACCCAAGCGAAAACGGCATTTTTCTTTGGGATGATGATAAAAATTATCCTGTTGTTTCGGCGCAGAACGAATTTAAACAAATCGCAATGAAACAAACAACACCACCTAACAGCATAGGCGTTGCGGGAAACGTGACAGGAATGTTGGCGTGGGATGCAAATTATATTTACGTTTGCACAGCAGACTATGATGGAACAACAAATATTTGGAAAAGGGCGGCATTGTCCGCGTATTAAATGTTAGATATGCCAGTGAATGAATTAGATCGTTGCAAGCCGTGGATTGAAGCGGCATTGGAATATTCTGGTGGAACACACACGTTCGATGATGTTAAAGAAAACATTATAAAAGGTATCATGCAATTATGGCCAAGCCCGAGGGGGTGCATTGTTACAGAAATTGTGATATACCCAAGAAAAAGAGTGTTAAATGTGTTTTTAGCGGGCGGCGAATTGGATCAAATTTTAGACATGGACAGCGATGTTAAAGCATGGGCAAAGGCGCAAGGTTGCGTTGAAGCAAGAATGTCGGGGCGTGTCGGATGGCAAAAACCTTTAAAATCATTGGGTTGGAAGCCGTTGTTTAACGTTATGGGTAAGGAGCTTTAATATGTCGAGCGGTGGCGGTAGACGAAACAAAGAAACAACAATGCCAAAATTTATGGAAACAGCCATACAACAAGGCATTGGGATGGGAACAGACGCGGCGCAAGTTGGTTATGTTCCGTATTATGGTCCTGACGTAGCGGCATTTTCGCCAATGCAAAATGCTTCATTTGCTGGAACAGACGCAATGGCGCAAGCATTTGGATTGCCAACGGCGGGAAATCAATCATATTTTCCAGAAGCGACACAAATGGGTGGCGGCATGGGTTATTCATCGGGCGATATTTATGACGCGGCAGTCGCTGAATTGCAAGCGAAACGACCCGCGCAAGCTGAATATATTGATAGTTTTGTTATTGATCCTGTTACTGGTCAGGCGGGTGTCAACGCACCAACAAGACAACCAGTTGCAATAGAAATGTCTGGCGGTAAAGGAGGCAAATAATGGCGGGAGCTGGAAACCCAAACATGATGGCTAACCCAATGAGCGGAAGCGTGTTTCAAAATGCGGCTAACGCAACAAATATGGCGGGGGCGGCCTATGCTAATCCAAACGTTAATCAATTCATGAACCCATATCAGCAAAACGTTGTTGATAAAACATTGCGTGATGTTGGCAATGCGGCGCAAATGGGAATGAACACATTAGATGCTCAAGCTCAAGCGGCGGGTGCTTTTGGCGGTTCACGGCATGGCATACAAGGTGCTGAAGCAATGAAAGGCTATCAACAGCAAGCATTAGACAAAGTTGGTCAATTAAATCAACAAGGTTACAACACCGCCATGAACAATGCATTCCAACAAGCCGCGGGTTTGCAAGGCATTGGACAACAAGCTTTCAACATGGGTCAAGCAATTACAAATCAACAAATGCAACAAGGCACAATGCAACAGCAATTGATGCAAAATTTATTGAATAATGCAAAAACACAATATGGCGGTTACACAGGACAACCTCAACAAGGTTTAAATACAATGCTTTCAGCCATATCAGCGCAACCGCAACTTAGCGGCGAATCCGACAGTTACCAACCAGGAATTTTTGATTATATTATGGCGGCGGGAAGTTTCTAGATGATTTTTGACAGTTTCATAAAACCCGATAAAAGAACAGGATTATCATTATTAAATAGATTAGGACGTTCGGCGGCTTTATTAAACCCTGTCAATCCGAATGTCGCAAATTATCTTGCAATGATGGATGACAGAGCAGAACGAAACATTGCTCAAGAAACACGAAACACAACAATAAAAACATTACAGCAAAAAGCACAACAAGGCGATGCGTTGGCGGCTAGATTTTTGTCGGGCATACAATCAGGAGCATTAAACCCGCAACAAGGAATGTCGGGTTATTTCAATGCATTACAATCGCAAGACCAATTCAACAGAACGCAAGCGGCGGCAAAACAAAAAACACAAATGGCATTAGATTTGCAAAAACAACAAGCGGAAAATGTTGCAACGTATTTAAAAGGAACAGGCAACGATGAATTGGCCGCTATGGTAATGGCAAACCCAGCGCTTGCGGGTGAGGTAATGGGCGATTTGGCCGCGTTAAAAATGAAACCAACAACTGGCGGTTATTCAGATAAACAGATTTCAGCAATGCAAGCATTGCGAGGTGATGTTAGGAAAGACACAAAATTATATAAAGAGATTTCCGAAGGTTATGACGGCATTGAAGCATTTTATAATAATAGAGGCGCGGTTAGCGATTATGCGTTAGCCGTTGCGTTTGCTAAAATTCTCGATCCGGGCAGTGTAGCCAGAGAAGGTGAAGTTGCGGCTGTACAAAACGCGGGTGCAAAATTACCAGCATTGAAACAAGCATTAGAAAATGCGGTTACAAACAAAGGTAAATTGCCACCAGAAATTCGTGAAGAAATCGCAAGATTGGCAAGAGAAAAATTAGTGGCAGTTATTCCACAAGCACAAGAAACATTAGAACGATATCAAGCGACAGCCGACAAATTAGGCATTGATTTCGAGGATATATATTATGGCCCAATGTTTGATGAACCTGATGCAATCGTACCGCAAAACGTTCCTGAAAGCGTTGCACAAGAATTTGGCATAACGCAAGAGGATTGGGAAGAAATGACACTTAAAGAAAAACGTGAATTTTTGGTGATCTAAATGGCTTTATCTGAAGAACAACAAAAAATTTTAAATCGCGTTCGAGAAAAACGAGCAAAAAAAGAAAAGGTTAAAGCTGAAACCCCGACACAACGGGGGCGAATGTTTGCTCAAGGGTTAACGTTTGGTTTCGCTGATGAAATAGAAGCGGCTATTAAATCTTTGGGCAAACGCGAATATAGTGATTTGGTCAAAGAAATCAGAACATTAAATAAAGCTTATTCGGACGCAAACCCAATAAAAGCATTAGGTTATGAATTGGGCGGTGCCGCATTGCCAAGCATGATTGCGGGTTTATTTACTGGTGGCGCGGGTGCGGCGGCGGGTGCGGGTCGTGTATTGTCAAAATATCCTGCATTGGCAAAAGTTGCGGCGGCATATGCACCAACAACAATGAAAGGTGCAATCAAAGCGGGCGCGGCAAGCGGTGCGGCTTATGGTGCGGGAACATCTGAAGGGAATATTGCTGATCGAGCGCAACGTGCGGCAATCGGCGGTGTCACAGGTGGCGCAATTGGCGGCGCGGCACAAAAAGCGATGCCATTTCTAGAAAAAGCAGTAACAAAACCAACAGATGCATTATTGAGAAAATTGGGCGGAAGAAATGCAAGCCGTGTTGATTCCGAAGCAAGACGTATTGTTGCTGATGGAATGTTGGAAGTTGACGAAGTGCTTGAAGACGCGGCAAAAGGTCGTTCGTTAGCAACA
>VTLG01005920.1_pt1 | contig 31697 bp, 49 predicted proteins | sample 4694571 | NCBI WGS metagenome assembly VTLG01 (sample SAMN12604809, study PRJNA352737) | marine metagenome | biome: ENVO:00000447; feature: ENVO:00000209|ENVO:00000569|ENVO:01000036; material: ENVO:00002151; isolation source: viral sequences binned using virsorter ...
ACAACAGAAAGTATTTGATATAAGTAGAAGATTAAGGACTTGGATTAAAAGAAGCAATGCTGATGAAACTGATCTTGTAAAGAAAGAACAGATAATAGAACAAAGGTATAAGGAACAGCAAGAAAAATTAAGAAAAGCAAATACTGATGTAGCATCTGATGAGGAAAGAAAACAAGCACTAGGACTAAAATAAAGGATAAGGCAATGGCAAATAGATTTGATAAAGTAGAAGATAGAATGAGGTTTAATATGGCTGAAAAGTATTTTGAATATGTAATGCATAAAAAAGAAATGGAATATTTTAAATATGGTTTAGATGATGGCTGTAATAAATTAGATAGATTTGTAAGAAATACACCTGACTACATTGTAAAAAAAGGTAAAACTAGTATTCCATTTTTTACTGAAGTTAAAGGTTGTGGTGAAATTGCAAGAATTAAAGTTAAAGATTTTGAAGAATATAAAAAGTGGGCAAAGATAATGCCACTAACTTATTTTTTTTATTCTACACATTACAATGATTATAAATGGGTGCAACATACAGAGATAGCACTTTTAGAACCTGAACTTAATGACCAAAATTTTTATCCTCCTGATTATGAAGGTGGGCCTAATAAATATTACTATGAAATATTATGGAGTATGATGAAATGAGCAAGATGATTAAAAAGAATCTTAAAATAAAAGAAAAAGTATGTAAAGATTGTGGAATAAAAGTAGATGATGATAATGGTGCAAGAGTAAATGGTTATTTAAAAAGGCAATGCAGAGAATGTAGAAGAAAATTCCATAATGAACTTAACAAAAAGAAAAGAGATAGATTAAAACTATTTAAGAGTTGGTATGGATAAACTAAAAACTGAACACATATATCAAGGTAATTGTATAGATGTTTTAAAAGATATGCCTAGTGAATCAATAGATTGTGTAGTTACAAGTCCACCTTATTGGGGGTTAAGAAATTATCAAGAAGAAGAACAATTAGGATTAGAAGAAACACCTGAAGAATTTGTTGCTAATCTTGTTAAAGTATTTAGTAAAGTTAAAAGAGTATTAAAATCATCAGGATCTTTATGGCTTAATTTAGGTGATACTTACTATAATAAAAGTTTGGCAGGTATTCCATTTAGAGTGGCTTTTGCATTACAAGCAGATGGTTGGTATTTAAGACAAGATATTATATGGGCAAAAAATAATTGTATGCCTGAATCTGTAAAAGACAGATGTACTAAATCACATGAGTATATATTTCTATTAACTAAATCACCTAAATATTTTTATGATATAGATGCTATAAGAGAACCTGCAACACAAGTAAGTATTGACAGATCCAAAAGAAAAATGAATATAAGGAAGATTACACCTAAAGAAATAACATATGAAAAAGCACAAGATTCTACAAGAATAGTAAGAGAAGACCATATGAGAAACAAAAGATCAGTTTGGAAAATGAACACAGCATCATATAAAGAAGCACATTTTGCTACATTTCCAATAGAATTACCAATTACTTGTATTAAAGCAGGCTGTCCTGAAGGTGGTATAGTATTAGATCCATTCTTTGGTAGTGGAACAACAGGTTTTGCAGCACAAGAATTACATAGACATTGGGTAGGTATAGAATTAAATCCTGAATATATAGAAATAGCAAATAGAAGGCTAGGACAAACTAATTTATTTATATAAGGAGTAATATGGATAAAAAAGTTTATAATTGCAATATTTGTGATTCAGAAATAGATATTGATAATGGTGATATAGTAGGATATTTTGGTATTTGTAAAGTTGCATTTTGTGTTTGGTGTTTGTCATCTATGACAGATATGGTAATACAATTAAATGGATTTAATGATATAACTGTTTTAAAAGAAAGAATTAAAGAATTAAAGGAGTAATATGGATAGTGATATATTAGAAGTTAAAAAGAAAATACCAAGTGGTAATCAGATCATAAGAAACCATTGGGCAGTTAATAGAAGAAATAAACAAGAGTGGGCTTTGCTTATCAGGAATCAAATGAGATTAAGAAAAATAAAAAAAGCAACTGCTGATGATAAATATACTTTACTGATTATATCTTATAGGAAAAGAAAATTAGATAAAGACAATTTATATACAGGTTGTAAATCATTAATAGATGCTTGTGTAGAAGAAGATTTAATATTTGATGATTCACCTGATTATGTGGATCTAAAAGTTGAGCAATATAATGCTAAAGAAGAACATACAATGATAATTAGAAAGGAAGTAGATGGCAAAACAAATTAAAATGTCTTTTATAGAAGAAGAAAATAGTTGGCAAAAAGAATGGATAGGTATGCCTGAATACAACAACAAAAAGCAAGAAGAACCAATAATAACTGCAACATTTAAATTTAAAACAGAAAAAGATTATTTAAAATTTAAAGATTTAGTACAAAAATATATTTATAATGGAAATAGAGTTTTTGATGGTATGCAAAAGGTTGATAAAAAAAATGCTTGGTATCCACATAAAGAAAAAGCAAGTAGATATGAATATATATAAACCAAGATTTCCTGTATATATTATAAGCAAAGGCAGGTGGAAAAGAAAACCTACAAGCAACTGTTTTGAAAAAATTGGATTAGATTATTATATAGTTGTTGAAAAGCAAGAATATAACAATTATGCCTCTGTAATTGATAAAAATAAAATACTAATTTTACCACAAAAATATTTAGATGAATATGATACTTTTTGGAAAAGATCAGATGATAATAAAACAGGACCTGGACCTGCAAGAAATTATTGTTGGGAACATAGTATAAAAAATGGTTATAAATGGCATTGGGTTTTTGATGACAACATTGAAGCAATAGAAAGATTTAACAACAATATGAAAATAAAATGCACAACATCTACACCATTTTACATAATAGAAGATTTTGTATTAAGATATAAAAACATAGTACAAGCAGGGTTTGGATATTCAATATTTTGTCCTGCATCAGATTTTAGACCACCTGTAAGATTTAACACAAGAATATACTCAAATCAACTTATAAAAAATGATATACCTTATAGGTGGAGAGGAAGGTATAATGAAGATACTGATTTAAGTTTAAGAATATTAAAAGATGGGCTATGTACAGCAGAATTTAATGCTTTTTTAATAAGCAAAAGAGCAACACAAACAATGAGTGGTGGAAATACAGCAGAGTTTTATAAAGAAGAAGGAACATTAAATAAATCCCAAATGTTAGTAGATATGCACCCTGATGTTTCAAAACTATCATTTAGATGGAACAGGTGGCATCATTATGTAAATTATAAACCATTTAAAAAAAATAAATTAATAAAAAGAAAAAACATTGTTATAAAAAAGGGCATTAATGAATATGGTATGGTTTTAAATAAAAAAAAATAAAAAAAAATAATAAAAAATAAAAAAATACTTGCATGGTACTTAAAGTGTTTGTAAGTTATAGTAGTGGTCAGGAGGACACTAGGGAAAAACAAAAAAAATAATAAAGGAGTAACAAGATGAAAGCAATAACTTTAAAATTAACAGATGTAGAATTGAATACTATAACTGAAATTATAAAAAATGATGTGGATTATTTAAATGATACTACTACATATTATTGTGCTGGTGTAACATTACCTAAATGGAATGATAAAGATGATTTTGTAAATGTAGTTAAAGTAGATAAGTTCATAAAGTTTTTAAATGATGAGATAGCATATGTTAAAGGTAGATTGTATAAAATTAATAGAGGTGATTTTAAAAATCTTAAATCTATCTTATGTAAACTTGAAAGTTTGCAAAGTTAGTTTGGTAAAATAAACACTTAAATATGGATCAAAATGGGGGCTGAAATGCCCCTTTTTTGTTTATAGGCATAATCTTATTGTTTTTATAATATATTAATAATGTTATATTACATTTACATATTATGGCTAAAAATACACAAAATAAAGAAGATAAAGTAACACCTGTTACACTTTCTGATAAAAAAGAAAAGTTTCTTAAAGCATATAAAAGTAGTGATTGTAATGTTGCTAAATCATGCAGATGTATTAAAATATCTAGGCAAACTTACTACAGATGGAAAGAGGATCAGCAATTTAAAGATGCTTGTTATGAGATAGAAGAAGGATTGATAGACAATGCAGAAAGCAAACTGCAAGACCTAATAAACAAAGGCAATCCTGTAGCCATATTTTTTTATTTAAAAACTAAAGGCAGAAAAAGAGGATATGATGAGAAACAATCTATAGAATTAACTAAACCATTTGATAAGATAGAACTTGAAGGCATCTAATTTAATATTAAAAAAAGAGAACTACTTACCACACCAATGGGATTTCCTAACAAAGAAGGGCAATCCAAAAGCAAGGATAAGTGCAATGGTTGGTGGCTTTGGTTGTGGTAAAACAAAAGTATTATTAACAAAGGCTGCATACTGCTTAACAAACAAAGTTAATCCTGTATCAGGCAAATCAAATGGCTTGATCTTATATCCTACTTATTCATTAGCAGATGAAGTATTTGTACAGCCTTTTATAGAATTGTTAGAGAAATGTCATATACCTTATGATTACAATATTGCATCACATAAGTTTAAAACCATTTATGGTGATATAAAGATATATGTTACTAATCAAGCAAATAAGATTGTTGGTAGTAACTACACATGGGCAGGAGTTGATGAATTAGATATTGAATCATTTAAGAATGCTGATATTGCTATATCAAAAGCATTGGGTAGGTTAAGAGGTTGTGAAGATGCTGAACTATTTATTACTACTACACCTGAAGGTTATTCTTTTTGTTATGACTTTCTTGTTACTAAAGCATCACCTGATAAAGTAGTTGTTCATGGTAAGACAACAGACAATCCTTATCTACCTAAATCTTATATACAATCTTTAAGAGATAATTATGATAAGAACTTATTGAAGGCTTATCTTGATGGTGAATTTACTAACTTACAAAAGGGAAATACATATCATGGTTTCAGTAGAGAAAGAAACATTAAAGAATGCTTATACAATAGAAGTAAACCAATCCATGTGGGAATTGACTTCAATGTGGACCCAATGTGTGCAGTTGTCATACAAGAGAAACCAAGTAGTCCTAACATACAAGTCATAGATGAAATACAATTATCATCTGATGGAAGTGGTGATTTATTAACAGATAGAATGTGCAAAGTAATCAAGCAAAGATACCCTAATGCAAACTACAATGCTTATCCTGATGCAACAGGTGCAGCAAGGCATTCATCTGCAAGATATAGTGATATAGATATTATTAGAAGAAATGGTTTTCAGGTTCATGTTAGGCACATTAATCCATTGGTTGTTAATAGAGTTAATAGTATGAATAACAATCTTGCTAAAGATAACATGATTATTGATCCTAAATGTAAAGGACTTATAAGAGATTTAGAACAGGTAGTAAACAAAGAAGGCACAAGAGATATAGACAAGACAACTAATAAAGAATTAACACACTTATCAGATGCACTAGGTTATTATGTTGATTATAAACACCCAACTGTTAAGCCTGTGTTAGGTACAACTGATAGATAAAAGGAGTAGGATATGATTCCAAATGCAGGTGAATTAGCAGTATTAATGAGCAAGTTTGATGTAGCACAGCAAAGAAAGAATAAGTGGAAGCAGAGTAGATATGAAGCAATGGATTACTACAAAGGTGTTACTAATGAATACACATCTAAATATTTTAGTAGTTCTACATTATCAAAGGTAGTAACAGGTAATGTTAATGTTACTAAAAGAGTAATAGACAGAGTATCTTTAGTGTATATGACACCACCTACAAGATTATATACTAATGAAGAAACACCTAATCTATTTGTTGATAAAGATTTAAAACTACAAAGGCTTGAAAGAATAACTAATCTGCTTGATGCTGTGCTTTTAAAACCATGTTGGAGAATGGGAGAAGATGGTAATGGTCATATTGAATATGATATTATATGGGATTATGAACCTATGTTTGATGAAGATCCATTGAATCCTACTGCTATAGTGTACCCTATTGCAAAGAAATCATCTGTGCTAGATACTACTCCTGAACTATGGTCTTATTGGGATTCAGAAAATCATTTTACTTTTGATGCTAATGGCAAGATATACACCAATGAAGATAACCCTGATATGTTTAATCCATATGGAAGGTTACCATTTGTTGAATGTTACAGAGAAGGCAAACCTGAAATGGATTATTTAGATACTAATTCTTCTAGTGATTTGATTGCTACTAATCTATCTATCAATGTAGCAGAAACAAATAAGAATGCTAATGTAATGTTCCAATCATTTGGATATATGTTTGTTAATGGATCTGGAATAGATAAAGATAGTATTGAAGTTGGACAAGACAAGATCAACTTTCTTGGTGTAGATGGAACTATTAACATAGTGACACCACCTAATGCAATACCTGCACTTGATGAATCAATTAAATCATCATATAAGATGTTAGCACAGAATTATCACTTGCCTACTTCTTTTGTTGAAGGCACTACTGCTGAATCAGGAGTAGCATTAAGATTAAGAAACCAAGAGTTGCAAGATGATAGAAAGTCAGATGTTACAAGATGGAGAAACCTAGAACATGAATTGTTTGAATTAGAAAAACTAATGATAGCAGTAGAAGTTGGTAAAGATGCAGGTGATTTAGAAGATGTTGATTTTAGTGAATCAGTAGATATACTATCAGACCAAGAGCAAAGAGATAAGTGGGAATGGGAATTATCACATGGGCTTATTGATAAGGCTGATATTATGATGCAAAAGAATCCTGATCTAACAAGAGAAGAAGCAGAAGATTATCTGTTTGATAGGAAAGAACAAGAGTTAGAAACAGAAGAAACAGAAGCACCTGAATCTGCACTATTACAAGCATTAGAAAGACCTGTAGAATAATGGCTGAATATCAAGGCAAACAAGTTAAGTTAAATAAACCTTCAAGGATTACTAAAGGACAAGCAGGATATGGTAGAAAGAAGTTTCAAGTATATGTGCAAGATGGTGATAAAGTAAAGAAGGTTATGTTTGGTGACCCTAATCTATCTATAAAAAGATTTAGTGATGCTAATAGAAAGTCATTTAGAGCAAGACATAAGTGTGATAGCAATCCACCTAAAGATAAAACTAAAGCAAGATATTGGAGTTGTAGGTTTTGGGAATCTAAAAAGACAGTATCAGAACTACTTAAATAGTGGCTAACCAATCAGACATAGATGATGCTTCTGTTAAGATAGCAAACCTTGTAGATAAAGCACAGCAAGAATTAATTAAAAGTTTAACTACACTTGTTAATATGAAAGTAAATCCATTTACAGGATTAAAAACAATTAGAAAGTTTGCTGATGATGTTCCTGCTTTTGTAGAGTTTGTTATGACTTATGATGTAGAAGGCACATTAAAAAAGAAACTAATTAATGCTACAAGTGTATATGCTAATGCACACAGAAAAGTATTAGAATCTACTATTGGATTTGCTAAAATTGATCCTAAATCATTATCAGCATTTGCTACTTTAAATGAGCAACTATTTGATAACTCAATTATAAGAACTATATCAGGACATATAAGAACACAATTAGTTAGTGGTGTACAAGCAGGATTAAGTGCTGATGCTATTATAAGCAAGGTGTCTGCATCAAGTATATCTAATGCACAGATGCAAACACTTGTTAATACTACATTAAATACATATTCAAGAACAATTACTAACCAAATGATGTCAGTTGCACCACAAAATACAAAGTATGTTTATATAGGACCTGTAGATGAGAAAACAAGACCTGAATGCTTACAAATGGCATCAGCAGGAAGATTAACATTAAATCAAATAGTAAGCAGATTTGGTCAAGAAGTATTAGTAGATGGTGGTGGATTTAATTGCAGACACAAATGGGAAATAGCATCTAGTGAAGGTGTAGAACTATTTGAAGGAGATAAAGTAAATGCTTGATCTTAAATTCTTCTTAAGAGTAGGACCTGATGCAAGGGATAGATATAGAAAGCATATCTTTGAAGATGCTAAAGATGTTTTTGGTAAGTCATTTAAAGGCTATACCAAAAAATATGGTGAAAGAAAAAAAGCAAACAAATTTAAAAGACAGGCATCACAATATGCAAGTAGCAATGCACCTGTATTAACATCTGATTTATTAAGAGATTTTAGTTTAATTAAAACAATGACAAATGGATTCCAATTAGGGTTTGCTGCATTTGGTGCAAGAGTACAACATTTAAAAAAGATGGGCAGAGTATTGTCAGCACCTAACCAAGCATTACCTAATGGTGTGATCCAATATTTAAGTAAAGAAGCAAGTATTTATATTAACAAGAAATTGCCTAAAGGTAAAAAAAGATATAGAATTGGAAAATAATTTTATATATATTATGATTAAGATTTTTCAAATAATACTCAACAAACAGAGGTAAAAAATGTCAGAAGAAAAAGTAGAAACTCAAGCAACTCAAGACACAGAGGTTAAAAATCACAGCACAAATGCTGAACAAAAAAATGTTCCATATGATAGGTTTGCAGAAGTTAATCAAGCAAAGAATGATGCACTAGAACAAAATGGTAAACTCCAAGCACAGATTGATAAATTAAATGCTGATAATAAATCAAAAGCAGAAGCAAAGATGGTTGAAGATGGTAAGTTGAAAGAAGCACTTGATTTAATTACTAAAGAAAGAGATACATTTAAAAATCAAGCAGAGCAATGGACATCATATCAGGCTGATAAAAGAGAATCATTAATGAGCAAATTAACTACTGATGAAGATAAATCTATTGCAGATGGTTTGAGTGATTTAAATAAACTAGAAACTTATGTTAATAAGGTTACTAATGTTAATGCACCATCAACTTCAACTGCAAGAGCCACAAGTGGTAAAGTAGGAGATTTTGGTGGATATTCTTCCTATTTAGAATGGGCAGAAAAAGACCCAAAAGGTTATAAAGAATCAAACAATACTGTAAAAGGACAAGGTATTAAAATTGGCTATGAATAAAAAACATAGCAAAATAGGTAATGTAGATTTTGATCCTAATAATGATATGGTATTGAAACCTAAAAAAGATGGTGATGTAGATGTTGATTACAAAGGTGGCAAGATGACTTTTGATGATTATATTGATGAGATGGAATCAAGAGCAACAAGACATCAAGAAGGTAAATCATTGACATCTAATTCACTAGGATTGTTTGGTGGTTTTGGTAAAGGCAAACTGAAGAAACCTTATAAAACAGATTAACAATGTCAAAATGAAGGCTAACAAGCAGTTGAAAGACATATATAAATTAAGGAGCAAGTATCATGGCTGAAACAGATACAGGTGTAGCACAAGGTGGTTTAGGAAAGATAGTAGGAGATGCAGTTATAGCATTTAATCATGCAAATGTAATGCTACCTTTAGTTACATCAAAACAAGCAGTAAAAGGTGCTATTACAGTACAATTTCCTGATTATACAAAAGTAGCATCAAGTGCAGTTGGAGCAGGAACAGATGGCTCTGATTATACAACAGTAACATCAATCACAACAGCAGCAAGAAGTGCTACAGTAAGTGAGCATGTAATTAGAGCAGATGTAACTGATTTAGCAGTAATGGGTAATGCTGAAGATTTAACAGGTAATGTTGGAAATATCTTGGGTAATGCAGTTGCTGCTAAACTTGATGATGATCTAGTTGAGTTAGGTAAATCATTTAGTCAAACAGAATGTGGTGCAGGTACTTCACTTGCATTATCACATATATTTGGTGCAATGAGGCAGTTAAGAGCAGCAGGTTCTCCATTTCCATATAATTTGGTATTATCACCAAAGCAAGTATGGGGTGCAAAAGGACTAATTGCATTAACTAATGATGCATCAGTAACAGGATCAAATGCAAAACCATTATCTTTACTTGGTAATAAAGGTGAAGAAGCAATGGCTACAGGTATGATTGGTTCTATTGCAGGGTTTGATGTTTATTGGTCAGACCAAATTGATGAAGATGTTTCTTCAGGTGGAGATGCAGCAGGATTTGCTTTTAGTAAAGGTGCTGTTGGATTGGCTATTGGACCTGAAGGATTATTTAGAATAGAAACTGAAAGAAATGCTTCATTTAGAAGTACAGAATATGTAGCAACAGGTTTCTGGGCAGAAACAGAAATCAAAGATGCTTTTGGTGTTTATATTCTATCAGATGTTTCATAGTAGTAAGCAGTAAGTAAGTAATGACAAACAGGTGAGGTGGCATAGTTGGAATGCCACCTTGCTTTAAAATTTCAATGGAGAAATAAATGAAACAATATTTTAAAAAAGCAAATGGAATGGTGTTTGAGTTAATGCCTAACCATGATTTAGAATCTATTAAAAGTAGATTTACTATGTGTGATAAAGATGGAAAAGAATTAAAAGAAGAAAAACCTAAAGCAAAGAAAAAGAAAGCAGGTAAATAATGGCTATTAAAGTAAAAAGTTTTTTACATAATGATGATAAGATAGTAAGTGCAGATGGTGATGCAGATGGCACATTGGCTGAAGATATACAAGATTGGGTAGATAGTCAAGATACTACACCTGCTAAAGTTTCACATAGTTGTACTAAATTTGGTTCAAAAGTATTTACTATTGTTATCATAGAAACTAATTAATAACTAATGTCTATAATAGCAGACATTAAAAGACATGAAGGCTATTCTAAAAAGGTTTACAAAGACACACTTGGTTATGACACAATAGGGATAGGCTTCTTGGTATCTTCATTAGAATTAGATGAAGATGTTTGTGATATTATTCTTGAAAGAAGGTTGATCAAGAATGAAAGAGTTTTAGAAAGAAAACTTTTATTCTATAAAGATTTACCACAGCCTGTTAAAAATATCCTACAAAATATGTATTATCAATTAGGCAATAGATTGTTTAAGTTTGTTAAAACATTGCACTATGTTGAGAATCACAAGTTTCAAGCAGCAGGTATAGAAATGCTTGATTCACTATGGGCTAAACAAACACCTAACAGAGCAAAAGAATTAAGTGAAGAAATGAGAAATTGTGAATAAAAAAGACACAGAAGTTGTGATTACACATTTAGAATACATCAAAGAAAAAGTTGATGCAAATCACAATCATTTAAAAGAATTGAATGGCAGAGTTAGAAAGAATGAAGTATCTATTTCTTGGATCAAAGGGATAGGCTTAACAGTTACATTTATAGTATCATCATTTATAACTTACTTTATGAAGGAGTAAAATGGGCTTAATATGTCCTGTTTGTTTTTCAAAGCAATTAAGAAAAGATGGTTGGGTGCATGAAAAACAGAGATGGCTTTGTAAGAAATGTATGGGCAAAACTATTTGTCCTTTAAATTCTGATGATGCAGAAATATTAACAGAGAATGTAAAACTTGCTAAACAAAAGCAATCCTACCAAGACCTTAACAGAATAGAAAGAAAGACATTTAGAGAATATGCAAGAGTAGAAAATGCTGTTGCTGTTTATAGTAAACAATTAGCAAAGATTTTTGACAAATATGAATTAAACAAACTTACTAAATCACATAAAAGAACTTCATCAGCAGTTGGTGTATTACAGTTTAGTGATGTGCATTTTAATGAATTGGTTGATTTAGAGCATAATAAGTATGACTTTAGTGTTGCATCTAAAAGATGTAAATACTTTGTTAAAAAGGCTATTATGTACTTTAAATCACAAAATATAAGCAATATATTAATAGCACAAACAGGTGACCTGTTAAATAGTGATAGAAGATTAGATGAATTGTTATCAATGGCTACTAACAGAGCAAAGGCTACTTTTTTAGCAGTAGATATATTTCAACAAGTGATTTTAGATTTAAATAAGCATTTTAATGTATCAGTTGCATCAGTTACAGGCAATGAATCAAGAGTAAAAGATAATTGGGGCTGGAGTAAAATGTTAGCATCTGATAATTATGATTATACTATATTTCAAACATTGAAGTATTTATTTAAAGATAGTAAAGTTAATTTTATTAATGGTGATCCTACTGAATTAGTAGTTGAGGTAGCAGGTCAGAATTTATTAATGTTGCATGGTAATGGTGCAATTAAAAAAGGATTAGATACAAGCATAACACAGATTATGGGCAGATATAAAGCAAGAGGAACAAACATAGATTATGTTATATTTGGTCATATACATAGTGCAAGAGTATCTGATAGTTTTTCAAGAAGCAGTAGCATGGTAGGTGCTAATGATTATTCAGAGAAAGCATTAAATTTAGCAGGTAGGGCATCACAAAATTGTTATATATTTTATGATAATGGTAATAGAGATGGTGTAAAGATTGATCTGCAAAACTATGATGAAGATATGTATGATATAAATAAATCATTGGAATCATATAATGCTAAAAGTCATGATAAAGTAAATAGTGGAACAACAATATTTAAAGTGGTAGTATAATGGATTGGTTTGATATAGTAGATAGATATGGTATTGCAGTTGCAATGAGTGTAGTGATGGCTTTGTATATATGGAAAAGCACAAAGTTTATACAAGATGAATTGACAAGAGAATTAAGAGAATCTTTTGGTAGATTAGAAGGCATATTGGTTAAGTTAATTGACCAACAAAAGAAAATGCAGTTAGAACAGAAAGGTATTGAGAACTCTTACAAAACATTAGTAGAAGTTATTGCTAAATTAAGTGGCAATGGATTAAGAGAAAAGTTTTTAAGAATGCAAGAAAAGAATGAAAATAAAAAATATTAGCACAAGATGTCTTATATTATTATTATGGATATTAGATAAATTAGTGATGTTCCTATTATTTACATTAAGTAGAATATGACAAAAGATAAACAAATAGATATATTATGGAAGGCAGTAAATAAACAAGGAAGATACATAGAGCAACTTGAAATACAGGTTGCATCTTTAAAGAAAGATTCACACCCTCCTATCTTTAAAGAATCACAATATAATAATTTGGTTCAAAGATTAGAGTTTGTTGAAGCATTTATAAATCAATTAGAATTAATAACCAAAGGAGAAATGAACTAATGGAATTTTTAACTAACAATTTAACATTATTAGCAGGTGGAACAACAGCAGGTTTAGTATTATGGTTACTTAAAAGAATACCTAATGATAAGATATATGATACAGTAGAGAATTGTGCATATGCTTTAGGTAATTTAATGACATTAAAATTATCTAAAATGAAGTGGACTAAAGACCTATGGAATGCTACAGTAGAACCATACTTTATTGACTTAATAGATAATACTGTTGGTGCATTTATTAATGGATTTATCAATGGATTAAGGAGTGATAAGTAATGTTTCAAGTATTATTAGGTAAATGGATTGCTAAAAAAGGTGGTGTAACTGCACTACTTATAGTTGGTGACCTTATCACAAAGATTACTAAATCAGAGAAAGATGATAAGATGTGGAAGAAAATCAGACCTATTATAAAGAAGTATAGATAGTGTCATACAACATAGCAGATATTAAAAATAGATTAAGTGGATTCTATCAAAGAGTTATAAAAAACATTATAAGTTTAGGTGATGATAGCACATTAGAATCTGACCTAAAGCCACTAAAGGTTGGTGAAAAGAATACACCTATTGAATTATCTGAATCTGAAGTAAATGTAAGAGGTACAATTAATGCACAAGCAATTAATGTTAATGGATCTGCTGTGCAAACAGGAACAGATGCAGGTGCTACACAATTAAATGAATTGTCAGATGTATCTTATTCATCAGGTGATCTAACAATAACTGATCTTGATACTATAGTTTCTAGTGGTGATGTAACTGTAGATTCAGGTGGTAAGATTAGTTTAGATTCTACTAATGATTCAAATAGTGCAATAGATGGAACTACTTTCAAAACAGCAGGTACTGAATTTGCTGCAATAACTTCACATCATTCACTATCTACCTTAACTTTATATGAAGCAGGTGGTTCAAGCACAGATGATTATTTTACTATATCAGTAGATGCAGCAGGTGCAACTACTTTAGAAACTGTAGATGCAGGAGGTTCAGCAGGAAATATAACTTTAAATCCTGATGGTGGTGTACTTGTATCAGGTGCTGATTTAACATTAGATGCTACAAAAAAAGTTATATTAGATGGTAGTGGTGGACATACAAGTATAACAGAATCATCAGCAGATTTTATGAATTTTGAAGTTGGTGGGCAAGATTTAATGGCTATTCAAGAAAAAGCAGGAACATCAGTTGCACAATCTAGCAAAATATTTACAGGTTGTCCTATATTATTTAAAGATGTTGGAGGAGCAGCAGATGTACCTGCAAGTGGATATGGATCTGTATATGTAAATAGTGATAGGTTGTATTTTAAAGATGATAGCAATAATGCAAAATTATTAGATACTGCAAGACAATGGTTTACTACTTGTGGTTTTTATATGGGTTCTAGTGCTTTAAGGTATTTGCCTTTAATTCAAGGTCCTTATGAACAAACTGGTTTATTGGATTATGCAACAGATGATGCTATATTTATTGTTCCATATAATATGAAGATTAACACAATATATGTTAATACAAATAGGACTACTTCAACCAATGCACAAGCAGGAAATACAAGTATGAAATTATACAGAAATGGTGCTGCTTTATCAAACAATGTTACAGTAGATATACAAAATGCAGGATATGATAGCACAGATTTATATGATGTAAACACTTTTGACTTTAGTGGAGAAACAAATGCTTATAATGCAGGAGATACAATGCAAATAAGCATAGACCCTACATCTTTCTTATATTATGTAAGTTGCACCATAGTAGGAGAATGGACATAAATAATTTATATGTATAAAAATAAAAATAATATGTTATATTATAATCAAATAAAAGGTAAAAATTAATGAGTTTGACTAACAAATCACCATCAGAAACATACAAAGATTTAATGTATGTTGATAATTCTAACAATGGTGTTGATTCTACTAAAAGAGCAGTTAAGTCAGGTGAAGGTTCATCTTCAGCAATAAGTGTATCAGATAGAGGATTGTTGGTCAAATCAGCAACTGATAATACATCAGCATTAGATGTGCAAAATTCAGGTGGAACAAGTAAGTTTTTAGTTGATACTACAAACAATTATGTTAAAGCAAATGGTGTTCATGTAAACACACAATATAAATATTTTGGAGCAACATCTGCTTCTACTACTTCAAATGTTGCAGGTTATCATTATCCATTAAGTTCACATGGACCTTTTGTTACAGGTGGAATAGTTGATAACATAAGAGGTTTTGGAAATGGAACTGATCCTGCAACTTCAATAACTTTTGCTGATTCAGCAGAAAATAGAGCAGCAGATTATGTTACTTTGTTTTGGTATGTTCCTGATGCAATTACAATAGATTCAGTTATTGCATTAGAAGGTGCAGATGCAGCAACAGGAGATACTACAAGGTTTCATTTAATGGGTTATGATTTTACATCAGGTGCATCAGCAGGACTAACTAATGGTGTATTATTAGCACATAATTCAGATACAACAAATGCAGGAACTGAACAAATATATAAAAGCACACTAACTATAGATAGTGCAAATGTAAGTGCAGGGCAAGTAGTAATAGCAACTTTTGAAACAGATTCAGTAAATTCAGATTATAGTTACCAAATGATAGTTAAATATCACATTACAGGTTAAGGAGCAATATGGCAGATAAAAAATTACAAGCAAATTTAACATTATCTACAGATACAGATTATGATTGTACTTATTCAGATACATTTGAAGATGTATTTGTAAGTAATTTTGTAGTTGAAAATCTTGATAAGTTTACACAAATACAAGAAGGAACAAGAACAAAAGGATTAGGTAGCATAGAAACTGCAAAGGCAGTATTGATCAAAAACACAGGTAATATATGTGCAGAAATCCTTATAACAGCACAAGATTATAAAGATACAAGTTCAGTTGATGCTGCTAACAATGTAGATGTTGGTGGTGGTGGTGCAACTAAATTAAGAAGTTTTTCAATGCTATTACCTGCACAAAGATTTGTGTTTTTACCTAATACAAGAATGATTAGTTATTCATCAACAGATGATGGTGGTGCAAGTATTATTTATCAATCAGCAGCAAATGCACCTGTAGGTGCTGTTTCTATAGAACCTAAAGATATTAATAGTGGCAATAAATATAGAGATGTTAGGCTAATTAATAGTGCAACTTATGGAACAGGTACAGCAGTTTTAGTTAATGATGGTGATGCTACTGCAACTTCAACAGAACTAACTGTAGATGATCACCATTGGCTTAAAGAAGGTGACAAATTGATGATGATAGTTGGAGGTGAAAAAGAAATAGTACAAATAACATTTATGCAAAGTGATACTACAATAACAATAGCAAGAGCATTAGATGGCTCTAAAGCAGTAGTTATTGCTGATAATACTACATTAGTATATGCTTTTCATAATGGATATTTACCATTTGATACATCAAAAGTTCAAACAGATGCTAATGGTAGATTTAAACAACATGGTGCATTCTTTGGATATGCAAGAACAGCAGATGCAGTAGTTGATGGTTTAGTTCCTGGATCTGTAAGCATAGGTCCTTTTTATACTGAAGGTGGATATTTAGATTGGGGTTTAAGTGGTTTAACTGCTAATACAGAAACAGGTTTAGCAAAATCAACTACATACACATTTCATATAGTTGTAGATGAGTTTAATGCAGGTGGTATTGATAGTTTATCAAATTCTCCAAGTGCAGAAGTTGCAATAGCATTTACAACAGATGCTTCTGATACAACTTTTGCAGGTAGTGCTAATGCAGTATTGCCTAAAATACAAGCAGTTTTAGATGAACAATTTTATACTACAAGTTCAGGATTAAATGGTAAAAAAGTAAGTATAGGACTTGTTAATGGAGATGTAAGAATAACATCACATTCTAATCATTCTGATACAATAGTAGGTATTGCTAATGTTAGTGGTACTACACCATTTGGTGTTGGTGCATTTCCACCATTAGCAAGTAGTGTGCCTGATGTATTAGGAAAAGAAGTAGGTGGTGGAACTACAGACAATATCATGTATGGACCTGCTTCATATTTAGCACCTGAAACAATTAATGATCCTACAACAGGTAAATCAATGACAAATGATAGTGCATTTATATTTGATGATGGTAATGGTAATTTATTATATATGGGTAGAAAAGTTGGTTATATAGATTATGAAAAAGGTCATTGTGAATGGCATATACCATCACTACCTAATGCAGAGTTTAAAATACATGCTGAATCACATTCTGCACATTCAGGTGGAAGTGCTTATACTAATGATGGATATAATACAATCCAAGAGATAAGAGCAAGAAGTGTTAATAATCAAAAAGATGCAAAACTACAAGTAATTTCAGTAGGTTAGGAGAATAAATGCCCAAAGGTAAAGGTACATATGGCAGTAAAGTTGGCAGACCTAAAAAAAGTAGGACTATAAAACCAAAACCTGCTAAACCAAGAAAAAGAGGTTATTAGATGGCTACAAATTTTAGATATTGTGATGTTCCTGTTTTAACAAGATATGTCAATAGGATTTCAGATTTTGACAAGAAAAGACAATTGTTTAATCCATCAACTGATTCAAATTTACACACATTTCATAATTGTGGATTTGTTGATATGTTGTTTATAAATGGTGAAGAACAAGCAAGTCAAAATGGTGACACACCAAATGCAAATGGTGAATGGTGGTATGTAGAAGCAACAAACAAACTACAATATTATAATGATGGCTATACATCAACTACAATTAATGAACAAATATTTGAAGCAGGTGAAGATTTTCAAGCATATTTACAACAAGAATTAACTAATGCTTCATTAGAACTACATAATTATTTAGATGCAAGATATTCTATGCCACTTGAAAAACAAAAACAAATTGATATAGATACTGCAATTAATTCTGCTACTGCTGAATATGATCCTATTATTGTAAAGGCTACTTGTTATATATGTGCAAGTAATGTTATAAGAGCAAAGATGCCTGAAGATGAGATGTCTGATTATTATATGAATTTAGTTACTAATCCTGAAAGATCAGGGATATTAGATAAATTAAATGATGGTATATATAAACTATCACATGAAGTAGATGATAAAGATAAGAATGGTAAAATACAATACAGAGTAGATTCTAATGGATCAATGGATTTAGTAGAACTTGCAGGAACATATCATGGTGAATCTTATGATAGATTGAAGATTTCTATAAGCACAGGTGGTAATTATGGCACAGCAAAATTTACTGTTAGTTATTTATCAAATGACCAACTTGAAGGTGCAACTACAAGTGCTGAAGTTATTACAGGTGGATTGCAACATATACATAATGGATTATATGGAAGATTTACAGGCTCATCAGCACACACTTCAGATTATTGGATTGTTGAAGTATATGGTAGCCATAGGAAGCAGACAAATAAGAGCAATAGCACTATAGAATTGAGGAGATAATGTCTGTAACCTATACAAATAATTGGTCAAACATTTTAAAGGCTTTAATGAGCAAAATTAGAGCAGAGATGAAATGTCCTGTATATAGTAATTGGCAAGAAGATAACAAGTCAAATCAGTTTATTAGGATTATACCTACAGGATCAAGTCAGCAAGAGAAGGCTACATTTATGGAAGTCAGAGAATTTAATATGCAATGCCAATATTATTTTGTTAGAAGAAATAATAAAGATTTTCAAGAATATGTTTTAAATCAAGTAAGCATATTAGAAGCATTAGTACATGATAACATTACATTAGATTTAGCAGACAATACTAAAGCAGTTAATGTTACTTTAGGTGGCTGTGATTTTGATGAAGAAGTTGATGGTTATGAAGATTATTTTATAGTGCAATGGGATTTATCTTGTACACATTTTGGAAATACAGCATAGGAGAAATATGAAAGTTAAACCATATAAAGAAAAATTAAGAAAATTTAGTGCAGTTGGTATGCCTTGTACATCTAAAGAATTTGATGATTTAAAAGATGGTAAAGAAATATCATTGCCTATAGAAGCAGCAGAACTAATGCAATCAATGGGCTTGGTTCAAATGATAAAAAACAATAAAAAAAATACTAATAAGGAGAAAAAATAATGGCTATAAGTAAAGTTATTAGACCTATTAGTGATGTTAGGGTTGGAATCAAGGCTGAATCAACATTTGGTGCAGGATTGGATAATGATGGTACAGATGGAACAGCATACAGACAGTTACCTGTGGTTCAAGTAACAAAACCAACTTTTAATGTTACTAGAGAATCAAGATTGTTATCAGGCAGAGGTTTGGTAAAACACAAAGATGATACTATAATTAATACAAGAGGTGGTACAGTTACAATGCCATTTGAGTGTATTGCAACACCAAAATTGTTAGCACAGCATTTAGCATTAGTGTTACAAGAGCATTCAGAATCAGGTTCATATAAGCATTTATTTGAAGTTGGTGGGCAAGGCTCTGAAACTGCACAGATTGGTGGAACAATATCAAATAACATTCCACATACAGTTAATTTAGCATATTACCCACAAGCATCAGGTGGAACAAGAATATCAGGTGCAATGGTATCTGATCTTACTTTATCACTTGATTATGGTTCAAATGGTGGATATATGGGAATGAGTGGTAACTACTTTAGTGGGTTTTCTAATCCATTAGCAGGTGCTACATCATTAGAAACTGATTTTACTATTGGTAATTGGACAGCACCTGAAGCAACAGGATATTACAATATTGGAGATATGAGTACAAAAACTTTGACTTCAGATGGTTCAGCAAAAGATTTAGTATTAAAATCTATGAATCTTAATATAGCAAATGGTGTTAATAGAGTAGGATTTAATTCTAATGGTGATGCTGAAATGTATTCTATACCTGAATATACTATTACAGGTGATATGACTATTAAACTAGATGATAACTTTGATTATACATCAGGTGCAAATGTAGTTCAAGATTTTCTTGATGGTGATACATTAGCAGTTGCAATAAACATAGGTGATGGCACATTATCATCAGTTGGTGAATTAAATATGCAAATGAATATTCAATACACAGGAGATCCTGCACAAGATATAAGTGAAAATGGTATATTCCATACACTTGCTTTTGAATGTGTAGATATTGGTACATCAGATAACAATGAAGCATTAGAAATTGAATTGTTTAATGGTGAATCACAATCTTCTTGGTAGAATAAATAAATAAATAAAGGATAAGGACATGAAGAAACTCAAAATTGAAGGTGAGGGTTTTAAACCTTTTGAAATAGAAGTTAGAGAACCTAACCTTGATGAAAGAGAAGATTTAAATGCTCTTTTATATAAGATGTTTAATGAAAAGAATGGTATGTTTGGACCATCTATTAATATTATAAGAATGATGACAAAACTTACAGATGATGATATTAATAATTATTCCAATGACCAAATATTTCAAATAGCCATAGAGATTTCAAATTTTGTGAATAAAAAAAAATTGATGAAATAATATTTTTAATCAATATTTGGATTTCTATAAAAGGTATTCAAAATGATGGTGATAATGGATTTGAATATCCATATAAAGCAATGTCACCTGTAGATGGAAAATATAAGTTATTTGAATCAAAAGAGGAAGTTTACAAAGAACTTGAAATGTGTTATGATGAACTTATTGAAAAAAGGATAGAAGATATTGGTGAAACTTTATATATAGAACATTTTTATTTTGCTAATACTTTTGATTTATTAGATATTAAATATCAAAACATAATTAAAAAATATAATTTCAGTAAGTCCTTTAACACTCCTGCATATCCTTCAATTCAAGAAACACCTGCATCAATAATAGATGATTTTATGATTATTGATAATGAAGTAAAAAAATTTAAAATGAAAGAAAAAGAATAATGCCTAAAGATACACATATAATAGAAGTCAAAACCAAAGGTGCTGCTAAATCTCAAAAACAAATAAAAGGTGTAGGTAATGCTTTAGGTGGAATGGCTAAAAAAGCAGGTGTAGCAGCAGCAGCATATTTTGGATCACAAGCATTACTACAAGGCATACAATCATCAATAGATTTGTTTGCAAAACAAGAAATTGCAGAAAAAAAATTAAGGTTTGCAGCAGGAGCATCTACTGAAGAACTAATAAAACAAGCAAAATCATTGCAACAGGTTACAAGTTTTGGTGATGAAGCAATTATAGCACAACAAGCATATGTAAAATCATTAGGTGTATCTACAGAGCAAACTAAAGAAATAATAGCAGCATCAGTTGATCTAGCATCAGCAATGAACATATCACTTGAAAGTGCTGTTATGAATACTACTAAAACATTAAGTGGTATGCAAGGTGAACTTGGTGAAAAGTTACCTGCTGCATTTAAACTTTTAACAGCAGAGCAATTAAAAGCAGGTGAAGGTATTAAATTTATAAGAGAACAATTTAAAGGTACTGCTGAAGTAGATGCAAAATCTTTAACAGGGCAATTAGAACAAATGAGAAATGCTGTAGGTGATGCAGGTGAAGCAATGGGAGAACTGTTATCACCTGTAGTTTCAAATCTTGCAGGTATATTTAAAACAGCAGCAGAAAATGTTGCTATATTTTTTAAAAGAGCAAGTGAAACTGAATTAGAAACTACTATTAGAGAAATGCAAGAATTAGGTGTTGCAGGAGATGCTTTAGCAAGGCTTAAAAATTTACAATTAGATAAAGAAATAGAAGCATTAAATAAAGAATTAGAAAAATCAAATAATAATAATATGACATCTGCACAAATAGAAGAACAGTTAAAAGAAATTGCAGATGAAAGATTAAGATTAGGTGTACAAATAAGTGAAAAAGCAGCAGAAGATTTTGAAGAAAAAGAAAGATTGTTTCATGAAGAAATGAACTTTGCAAGAGATAGATTTGCAAGAGAAAAACAATTAATGGAAGATTCCAATGCTACAAGAGAAGATTTTGCAGCACAAGAAAGAAGAGAAAAAGAAGAATTAGCAGAAATTGCAAGAGTTTTCAGAGAAGAAACTGCACAAAATGAACAAGCAAGATTAGAACAACTTGTAGCAGAAGAAGAACAATTAGTAACAAATGCAGCAAGATTAGAGCAAATTAATGCACTAGAAAATCAAAGAGTAGAAATAAAAGATAAAGAAACTAAAAAAGATGATGCTGAAGATAAAAAAACTGAAGAAAAAGATAAAAAGAAATCTAAAATAAAAGACAAATTAGCAAAACTTGAACTTGAAAATAAAGGTAAAATTAAAGAAAAGATTAAAGAACTTGATGTTTTTGAAAAAGGTAAAGATATTAAAGAAGGATTAAGAACTGCTTATGGAATTGGTGCTGATGCTTATAGATATGGAACTAAACTAGGTGGACCTGTTCTTGGTGCAATATTAGGTGCTGTAGGTTTAGCAGGTGGTTTAGCATATCAAAAGAAAATTATGGCTGCACAATATGGTGCTGATTTTGTAACATCAGGTCCTCAATTAATGATGGTTGGTGAAGGTAGTGGTCCTGAAAGAGTGCAAGTAACACCACTTGTTGATGAAAATATTAATGGACCACAGGGTGGTGGAATAACACTTAACATATCAGGTAATGTAATGTCAGAAGAATATACTGAAGAAGTTATAATTCCACAGATTAAAGAAGGATTAAGATTAGGTGGAGATATAGGAATTTAATGGCATTAATAAGTCAAAACTTTAAGAATGATACTGTAAGCACTACTATTGATGTAAAACCATTAATTGTACTTGCTACACAAGATTTAGAAAATGATAGATATAATATATTAGATGTTTTTTCAACTGATAATGTTGTTTTAAAAGACAATTATGATAATAATCATCAAGCAAAAGAAATATTAGATAGAGTTTCATCTATAAAAAATTCTGTTGATTATGATAAAAAAAGATTAAAAATAAACACTTTTAGATTTACTCTTAAAAACTATTTTGATCCTACAAAAACATTAACAAGTTCAGATAAATATAAACTAAAAGATGGTGAATTGCCTGATAATACATTTGTTGGTAGTTATGTTATTTTATATTATAAAACACAATCTACAAACACTATTAATATAGATTTAAATCCTACTTTATCTAATGATGATTGTTCTATTATGTTCACAGGCATAATAAATAGAATAGACCAAGATGACAAGTCAATTAAAATACAAGCAGAAGATAATGTTCAAAGTTACATATCAGATAAAAATGTTCCATCATTGAAAGGTAGTGATATTCATATAACTAATTTTGACACAAATTTACAATCAGATGATGTTATGCCTATGACTTATGGTATAGCAGATAAAGTACCTGTAAAATTAATAAGTGGTGTAAACTTTGTTGATAATTATGAAATTGATTCTTTAGTAAAAACTACAAAGAAATTAGATCCATCTTATCTTAATAATTATAAATTTTATAAAAGTAAAAATGATTGGATAACACTTGGTGATTACAATTTATGGGATTTTCCAAGTCAAGATTTAAATTTAACAGGATATAAAAAATCAGATGTAATACAATTAAAAATAGAAAATAAAAAAATTATAGATTATGATACAGATATAAATGATACTGATACAGAAGTAAATGCAGAAAAAATTAATTTACCATTAATTTTAATTGGTAGTGATATTGAAAATAATAGTTTTTTAGATTCAGTAGATGATAATATTGAAGATTTTCTTGTTCAAAATGAACCTATAGCATTTAATAAAGGTTGGAATTTTAATTGGTATAGAGAAGGTGATGTTGAAATAATAGAAAATAACCCAAATTTAAATAATTATTGGGCAAACTATAATTTGTATGATCAAGAAAGATATTATAGTAATTCTAATACAAATCATGGTGTAGGAAGATGGAAAATTCTTTATTTGCCTAAAAAAGTTGGAATATCTGATATAGATGCTAACATTGACATATTAGTTAATACTTCTGATAGTAGTTTTTTAACTAATGTTGGGGCAAGTGTTTATTTTAAACCATTATTAGAAAATCAATGGATAGATATAGCAGGTGTTTATAATACTAATAATCAATACAGTTTGTATGATATATTAAGTGATAACAAAAATGATATTGTGCATCAATATTCTGATGATTGGGAGAAAATAGGGGCAATATGTTTGACAAGAAAAGCAGACCAAACAAATCATTTTGGATACAATAGTAATGTTATAAAACTTGGGAGATTTTTTCCTGAAGCAGAAACAAATAAAATTTTAATATTTGAATATTTTAATGATGGTAGTGAAAATGAATTTACATGGGATATTAACTTTGGTGGTATTGGTCCTGTTGTAAATGAAAATTCATCAGCAGGTGTATATATGAACTTTGAATATCAAGGGAATGCTAGTCCAACTTATATAACAAGCACAGAACAAGTAGATAGATTTGACAATGCCTATGCTTCTATAAAAGGCAGAAAAAGTTATGGTTCTACTGAAAATTTATTATTTATGTTAGACAAATATTATTGGACAGAAACTTTAGGAATAACAGAAGATGCTGTAACTTTATTACAACTTATAAATGGTGTAGATTTAGTTATACCTGATAATTTTGATAGTTGGTTAGATGCTACAGAGCAAGTTGAATTAGTTGGAATAGAAGAATTTAGTGATACTATTTATTATACAGGGCAGTCATCTAGTTCTATTTTAATTGAACATTTATATCTTAATATATTTAATACTAATAATTTCAATTATTTTCCAAATTTAGGTGAAAATGAACTTATTGACATTGCTATTGGTCAAACAAATGTTTTTAATTTAGATGATAATAAATTGTTAAGATTAAAATCTTTTTGGAATAACATTTATATAAAATTAGGTAAATTACTAATGGAAAATGTTTTAGAATATGAAATAAGAAAATATGTAGATGAAAAAACAGCAGAAGGTGTTACACTTTATATTTCTACAGATGCAAATAATGAAGGTAATGATTTAATATATAACCCTGATTGGCATACTGAAAATCCAAATTATCATTGGATTCATAGACAAAGGTTAAACAACATATCAATAAATATTGCACTTTGTCAAAATCCAAACTATTGGACTTATGGTTTAATAGATGAATCTCCATCATATTTTGAGGATATATGGATAAATGATTATGCTGATATTAGAAAATGTTTAAAAAGAAGAATTTTAAAAGTTATGTATCAATCAGATTTAAATTTTGATCCTGTAGATGATTTGTTTACTTTTCAATATGATTGGAATCCTGTTGATCAAAATGGTGTACCTATTGATATAAATGATACAGAAAACTTAAACCAATTTATTTCTTATATTGACAATTATTATTTAGATGATACTATTAGAACAATAAATGAAGGTATATTTGACCATCTTGGATATAATTCAGATACAGGAGAAAGATTACATTTGTATGATTTTTCACCTGCTTTTAATGGTTCTTTTATTGAAGAAGAATTAAGACAATATGGTGCTTGGTATGATTATCAATATCAAACTGATGGTGTAGTAGAAAAGCCTGTAGATATATTAATAGATATTTTAAGAAGGGAAATAAACTATGGTCTAAATGAAGGAAATTTATTAGACAATAGATTTTATGATGAAGAATCTATATATAAATCAAGAGATGTATATGCTGATTGGAAAATGGGTTTTTGCATAGATAAAGGTATAGATGGTAAAAAATTAATTGAAGATATTTTATCTGAAACAATGAGTTATTTTACATTTACTCCACAAGGTAAATTTTCATTAGTTACTTTAAAAGAAAAATACACAATAGAAGATGTTGATTATTTTATAAAAGAAGATGATATTTTAAAATATAAATTTTTTAAAACAAAAAAAGAAGATTTAGTATTACAAAGTAAGTTCTTTTATAGATATGATAATGGTTTTAATAATTATCCATTTTCAACTGAAACATTAAAAATAGAAAATTTATTGCCTAATTATGATGGCTACAATTACTACAACTTAAATGAAGTAACAGGCTATAAAGAAAGAAATTTAAGATACCATTCTGATAGAAATACAGTTAATTTATATCATAAACATTATTTGTTAAATAATTGCAATCAACATTTACAAGTAAAATTAGAATTACCACTTAATTATGCAGATATAAAAATAGCAGATATAATTAACTTACCATTAATTAATAATGATGTAGTTTTTGGATTAGATTATAGCAAAGTGCAGATGTTAAATGGACAGCCTATTTATCCTGCATTTATAGTAACATCAGTAGATATTAAGTTAGATAAAGTATTATTAGAAGCATATCAATTACATTATTTAGGAACTGATGGATTACATGGATTTGAATATGAAAATGAACAATTATTTGCAATAGGCAATTTAAATGAATATAATTCAAAATATCCTGAAATACATAATTGGAATTATATAAAAGAAGAAGATAGAGATCCTAATTATACATATATTCAAGGCATAGAAATACCTTATGGTGATATTAATGCAAATGAAAACATAGATGTTGTTGATATAGTGTTGCTTGTAAATCATGTTTTAGGAATAAGTTTTTTAAATGAAGGAGATGCAGAAAGAATAAGTCACTATAATTTTAACACTAAAACAATAAATGCAATACCTGATAATATTGATGTAGTAAAAGTTGTACAATTAACAAATATAATATTTGAATAATATGAGCAATACAATTAATATAGGCAAAAATATAGTAGAAATAGATACAAATAGTATTTATAAGGCTATTGAAATAGACTTTCAAGGCAATCTTTCTATAAGCAACTTATTGCCTAATGATTATTTGGTAAAAAAAGGATCAGGTAAATTAATTATATTAAGATTAAATACAGGTAATAATATTTATTCTAAATTATTTAGATATTATGGTTCTTGTATTATTTATGGTGCAAGGCTTGTAGATGAAAATAATAAAGTGCAAAATTTAACTATTAATAAAAACTATATACAAACTTGGAACAAGATAACTAGTAATTGGGGAAATTTGACTATTAACTATAAAGATTTAAGTGGTAGCATAAGAAATGATGGATATGAAAAAACTATTTATATAGATGATGGAACTAATTCAAACACTAAAATTCAACAAAAAATTATAACATATCCTAACAGATACAAAAAAGACAGAAATATGAAGATATTAGGCAATCAATATACAAATGGTGCAAAATACAAAGAAAAGGGCAAAAAAACACCATATAAAGGCTCATATCATGTATATTTAGATACATTAAAAGTAATGACAGGTGAAATGCCACAGCAATCATCAAAACAATTAGTAAAATTAACAAAAAAGAAAACTAAAGGTTTAGTTGGAAAAATTAGAAGGAGTTATTAATGGCTATTGCAAACTACCAAATACCTAGCAAATTAACATTTTATCCAAGTTATCTGCAATATGCTTATGCAGCAGGACTTATTAATGGTGTAGATTTTAATACACAAAATGACATAACAGAAGAAGATGTTTATAAATTAGCAATTTTAGATCCATCAATTACTAGCAATTTTGTATTTGCACAAGATGATTATATAGCCTTTGATTTAAAAAATACTAATTGGAATTTTGATTTTGGTATGATGTTAGGACATGATGTTTTAGAAAGTGGTATATTTTTATTGCCTAATGCTTTTAGTAAAACAGAAGAAGGAATGGTGCAAGACCAAGTATTATCTACATCAACATTAGTTAATTGGTCTGATTCACCTTCTGCTTTAATAAATGGTTGGAGTGCTTTTACAATGTCTAATTTACCTAATGATAAAAATGGCATAGGATTAAATTGTGCTAATCAAGGTGGTGTTGTTAATATTGGTAGTTTAGTTTTTGGTAAATCTTGGACAGCACCACAGAATGTAGATTTAAATGCAAGTGTTAGTTATAATTATGGCTTTAAACAAAAGAAAACTATTGGTGGTAAAACTATATCACAAATGAATTATTACAAGCAATCTAAATGGTTATTAGATGCATGGGAACTTTCAGATACAAAATCAGATACAAGAACAGAAGCAACTGAATCAAGAAATGGATTAAGAACTTGGTCAGCAAGTTGGAGTTTCTTGCAAGATAAATACACAATGAATCAGAATAATATGCAGAATAGTGAAGGGTGGTCAGTTGATGATAGTAGTGAATATGCTACAGGTGCAGATGGTACAAGTCTATACAATTCAAGTGATGGTATAGATTTTTATACATCTGTTATTAAACCTACAATGGGAGGGCATCTTTCTTGTATAGTTAAAATATCTGAATCAAACAATCCTGATCAATGGGCAATAGTTAGGATTAAGAAATATCAAATAAGTCAGAAAAGTCCTAAACTAATAGATGTTAAATTGACTTTGGAAGAACAAGTATAGCCTAAATGTCCTTATCCTCTAATGGCTATGGAAATGCCCTGCATTATGTATGTGTGCAGGGTTTTTTCTCCTCTATAAATTAAAAAAACTTAAAAAAATCTTAAATTAATTGTTGCAAATGTCCTTAAACCAATATTAAGTTATTAGTGTTGTAAGGGAAACAAATTAAAAAATAGGGAGTAACAATAAAATGAAAGTAACAAAAAAAGAATATGATTTTTTAAAACAAATATCAACAAGTGATTTTGCTAATGAGAGTTGGTGTGATGAAGAATGTTCTATTGGAGATTGGGTAGGTGATTGGGGGTATGATATGAGAATGGTTAGAGGTTTAATGTCATCACTTCAAGAAAAGAAAGTTGTTGAATTGTATAGAGAAGTTTATGATGAAGAAACTTGGGTATCTATACACAAAGATTATCTTGATAGAGAAAATGAAAAATTAATTAACTTGGAGGTGGCATAAGCCACCTTCCAACAGGGAAAAGGAGAGTAACAATGAAAAATAAATTTGAATTACAAATGGTTAGATTTTTTACTTGGTTAATGTTTTTTATACTGATTGCATTAATATCAAATCACTTAATCAGAGGTTTAAATTGGCTACCTTTGTGCATACTATTATTGCCTTCATTTATGATGGTTAATATTATAGAAAAGGAGTTTGAATAATGTTTAACTATCCTATAGATCCTAATTCAGATAAGTTTGAGTTTTTCTTGAATTGGCTTGTAGATGAAAAAGATTTTAGTGGTAAAGAAATTATTGATGTGATGTATGGTTCACATAGATATGTAGGTAAAATGAATGAATACTTAAAATGGGAGGATAATAATGGACATTAGAGATTTAGGAAAGAAATATAATTTAGATGGCAAGGTTGATGTTTGGAAGTGCCATAATAATTGGATATTAACACATGATGCTATTACAAAGATTGCACATATAGAAAACATTAAATTGGTGAATATAGAATCTATATATCAATCTGAAACATCTTGTAGGTTTCTAATTACAATGACAAAGTATGATGATGGTGGTGAGCCTATGGAAAGTATTACATCAGTAGGTGAAGCAGATACCAAAAGTGTAAAAATGCCTTATATAGCATCTATGGCTGAAAAAAGAGGAATAGATAGATGTGTATTAAAATTAATTAATGCTTATGAATATGGTATATATTCAGAGGTAGAAGCAGAGGACTTTAAAAAGGAGAATAATAAATGAAAATAAGTAGAATGAATAAAGGCAGTTATGGTAAAGTTAGAGCATTCTTTGATCTTGATACTAAAGAAGGCTTTACAATCAAAGGTTTTAAAATAGTAGAAGGTATCAATGGTTTGTTTGTATCTATGCCATCTCAAAAAGATAAAGATGGTGAGTATAATGATACAATATTTGCATCTAAAGAATTAAGATCCAAATTAAATGAACTTGCTATTAATCATTATAATGGTAATGAAGATCTAGGTATCAAATCAATGACATTAGATGAAGTAAGAGCAAAAAGAACTAAAATGAGTGGTGGTATGTCTGAACAAGCAAGATTACAGGAATCTGATTCTCTTGCTGATTTAGATGATGTACCATTTTAATTAAAACTTGGCAGGGTGCATAGTTTCCTATTACACACCCTATTGTTACTCAACTCTGTGTACCCTGCCTTCCCTATTATAAAAGGAGAACTAAATGAATGAATTAATTAATACTGATATGTTCACACTTAAAATGTGGCTTACAGAAAATGAAAGAAGTGCATCTTGGCTTGGTAGAAAATGTAATGTATCTGCTACAACTGCACATTATTGGATAAGTGGTAAATACAATCCAACTAAAAAACATCTTGTTAGAATTAATGAGATAACAGGACTAAACTTATGAGTGGTTGGATCAGTTTACATAGGAAGATATTAAAGAATCCTATATTAAAAAGAAACAAACAATATTCTAATTTTGAAGCATGGGTATGGCTATTATTAAGAGCAAACTATGATGATGCTAAAGTAGTTATAGGTGGTACTTTATATAGGCTTAAAGAAGGACAAATGATTACATCATTAAAGAAACTACAATTACAATTTGGTTGGGGCAATAGTAGATTAAATACTTTTTTAAAACTGCTTAAAGATGATGGAATGATTGTTTACAAATCCAATACACAACTAACACAGATAACTATACTAAATTATAGTGAGTTACAAGGATTCCAAACTGCAAACAAATCACAACCAACTCACAAACAAACTGCAACCAAATCACAACCAAATACAAATAATAAGAATATAAATAAAGAGAATAAAGAAATAAGAACACATAATTTTTTTAAGAAAGTTGAACATATCTTTAATGAAAAGTATAATGTGTATCCTAAATCTATATTAGCAGAGTTTTGTGATTATTGGACAGAATCTAATCCTAATGGTAGGCAGTTAAGATTTGAACAACAGAAAGTATTTGATATAAGTAGAAGATTAAGGACTTGGATTAAAAGAAGCAATGCTGATGAAACTGATCTTGTAAAGAAAGAGCAGATAATAGAGCAAAGGTATAAGGAACAGCAAGAAAGATTAAGAAAAGCAAATACTGATGTAGCATCTGATGAGGAAAGAAAACAAGCACTAGGACTTAAATGAATAATTTAAGAGAAGAATGTTGTAGTTGTGGTGTATTAACAGATAATAAAAATATATATGGTTTTATATGTATTAAATGTAATGAAGCAGTAAATAGAATTTTTAAAAAACTAATAAAGGATAAGGACAATGGCAAGTAGATTTGATAGTGTAGAAAAAAGAATGGAATTTAATGCTCCTGAAAAATATTTTGAATACTTAATGAATCTAAAAGAACATAGATATATAAAATATGGATTAGATAAATCTTTACCAAAGTTAAGTAGATTTGTAAGAAACACACCTGATTACATTGTACAAAGTGGTGATTATAATACCACACCACATTTTGTAGAAGTGAAGGGCAGTAAATCAAAATTTAAAATTAAAACAAAGGATTATTATGAATATATTAAATGGAATAAAATAATGCCTTTATTTTTTTATTTTTACTCTTATCAATACAAGCAAAATAAATGGGTTACATTTGAGAAAATAAAAGAATTGAAAACAACAGCAGAAACAGGTGTTTATGAAAACAATAATGAAGAATTTTTTATAGTAGAATGGAGTTTAGTATGAGCAAGATGATTAAAAAGAATCTTAAAATAAAAGAAAAAGTATGTAAAGATTGTGGAATAA
>VTLG01007728.1_pt1 | contig 31691 bp, 44 predicted proteins | sample 4694571 | NCBI WGS metagenome assembly VTLG01 (sample SAMN12604809, study PRJNA352737) | marine metagenome | biome: ENVO:00000447; feature: ENVO:00000209|ENVO:00000569|ENVO:01000036; material: ENVO:00002151; isolation source: viral sequences binned using virsorter ...
ATGGAAGACCCCGCCGCCTTTCTCGTCAAGTATGGCTTTGGCTATCGCCAGGAAGCAAACGGGCGCATGAACATGGGTCTGGCAACTGAGACTGCAACCAATACTGCTTTACATAACAACCTAAGTGATGAGGAAGCGGAAGCGGTTGCGGTGCAAGAGTTCGACGAATTGATGGATGGAGAAGTCGCAGAGGAACGGGACTGGGTCGGCCCGATAACTAAAAATTTTTTGGAAGTGTTACGTCCACGGGGCCGACCTCTTACCTATCAGAGTAAACGGAGTCTGCACCTTCCTGGTCTGGAGCGCAAAGTGATTTGCTACACGGATTTCGGGTACGATGATGTCATTATAGACACAAAAGCGACCAAGAGTTGTCCGACCAGTTTGAATTTCAAAAAGGGCAACGTTCGCCAGCAGGCCGTCTATTCAAAAGTCTGGGATAAGCCTGTCGCTTTACTCTACGCCACGCCAAAGAAACACGCTTACTTTGATGTCACCCAAGACATGATCGACGAAGCGTGGAACATCATGCTTTCCGCATGGCGGCGCATTGAGCGTTGGGACCGTATGTTTGCCACCGCCGACGACGCGACTGAGTTTATCCCGCTTAACACAGATAGTTTTTACTGGAACGCCGAATCCAGAGGTATCGCAATAGAGAAATGGAGACACTAGTTATGAAATACACAAACAAGCTCGTCGAGAATGTTTTGCAGGGCAACTTTGGACCGACAGTCGTTTTGGAGAGCCAATACGAAGGTGGCTGGAAGATGGACTGGGCTGGACAGGGCAATCCGCCGACAAAGGGTGCCTTGATAAATTTTGATGCAGAGAAAAAGGGCCGGTACTGGAAGATGACCGCGTTTGAATTTTCCGATGGTCAGCAACAGCAGCAGCAACCACAGCAAGCCGGTGGTGTTGTTCAGCAGTTCGTTCCACAAAACGGTGGACAGCAAAATTATCAGCCCTCACCACAGCAAAATTATCAGCAGCAAAATGGTAGCCAGCAAAACTACCAGCCCGCGCCACAACAAAACGGCATGGATGAGAAGGAAATATCCATCGTTTTACAGGTTTGTATGAAAGCAAGCGCCAACCCAGCACAGGCCGACGCATGGTTGAAATGGTACCATGAGAGAAAGGCTGATCCCTACAGCGTTCAGCAACAGGGCGTAGATCCGAAGTCCTTTCCTAACCATACGATGCCCCTAGACACAGCGGTTGGCGATGACATCCCTTTTTAAGGAAAAGATCATCAGGGATCGCGCCTACTTGAATGAGGTAAGGGATCTGCCTTGCATCGTTACGGGCGCGACACCCTGCGAACCAGCGCATATTCGGTTTGGACTAGGCGGCGGCATGGGATTGAAGCCCGGTGACAATCGGGTTGTCCCTCTGGTGCCTCAACTTCATCGACTCCAGCATGACATAGGTGAGATTTCATTCTGGAACAAACAAGCCAACCAGGATGTTGGTCTGATTATGCGTCTTTTACTAGAAGTCGCGGAGCTTAGATATGATAGACGAAACCAAGGTTGAAGCTGCGGTACATTTTCTAAACGACACTTCTGAGGCTTCTGCTGCTGCCCGCGCACACCGGATTTACATGGAAGAAATGCGAAAGCATATCAAAGCTCTCGTAATGGCAGAGCATCTTGAACTGCCTGTTTCCGCCCAGGAGCGTGAGGCATACGCGAGTGAGCGTTACAAAACCCATCTGGACGACTTGAAAAAAGCCATTCACGACGACGAGTTTCTACGGGCAAAACGATCTGCCGCGCAGATGACAATAGATGCGTGGCGTACACAACAAGCAAACACGAGGTTCACAATATGAGATACCCAATGGAACCAGGTTACAAAACCACCGGCCCATCTGCCGAAGCAGCAAAGGCCGTCGCATTAAACGCACCTACCCTGCGAAACAAAACTTTAGAGTGCATACAAAATTCGCAGCATGGGCTGACCGCTGATGAATGTGCGGAACGAATGAACCGGAGTCCGTTTTCCATTCGGCCTCGCGTAACTGAATTAAAACAACTTGGTCGTATTTTTGACACCGGGGAGCGCCGGAAAACTTCTATGGGAAAAACCGGCACTGTCTGGGCAGTAAAGAAAGGACAAGACGATGCAGACTAATACTACTTACGTTTTTGCTATGGAAGATAAGGTTGCTTTGTTGCACAAAAATAGCGTTATAGATCGCGGTGTCGTTGTTGGTCGAACCCGCGACAAACCGGAAGACACACGTTATGACATCGCAACTAAGGAGAAGGTTCTGCTAAACGTCGCGCCAGATAATATGCGGCGGCTATGACACAGGCCCGTCCCTCACTTGACACCCTACCCGGATGGCCCCGTCTGTTGAATACTAATCAGGCGGCGGCTTATATGGGCATGGGGCCAGAAACTTTCCGCCAGTTGGTTGGGTCAGTGTGTCCAGAACCCGTCAAATTACATAAGAAAAGGCTATTTGATAGGGCCGAATTGGACAAATGCGTTGATTTATTGAGCAGAAAAGAAGAGACTTCCCCCAAAGCGGAGATTTTGAGGGGATTAAATCGTGTTCGTGAAGCTCAAGCACGTTAGAAGTTTTCATCGAAAAGGACGACGTTACTGGTATCATCGTATAACCAAGGAACGGTTGCCCGATGAAGAAAACGCCCGTGTGCAGCGTGTTCTTGCAATCAACGCGGGTCTGGAAAAGGATAGCGGTAGCCGACCCCTGACAGGCACCTTTGCTGCAGTAATCGCGCACTATAAGGACTCTGCCGAATACAGCCAGAAACGTCCTCAGACTTTGCGCTCCTACAATAACTATCTTGATAAATTGCAAATAGGTTTTCACGATGTCCCATTGCAAACAGTAGACCGGGCTTGGCTGTACGAACTACGCAATAGCTTCAAGGAAACACCACGGACGGCTAACGGTTATATTCAGATGATGAGTATTTTAATCGAACACGCCCGTAATTATATGCCCGAAGCATGGCCCAGGCATGGCGCAAACCCCGCCCACAAGTTCAAAAAACTAAAAACCGGGCACTATGTTGCATGGCCCGACGAATGGATAAACACGTTCCGTCTGGACGCCCCAGAAAGAATGCGCTGGTCTTTTGAATTGGCATACTATACCGGACAACGCAATGGGGATGTTTTGCAGATGCAATGGCACCACATTAAGGGGAACAGGATAGAGGTAGCCCAGGAGAAAACCGAAGAACGGCTGCAAATTCCCATACATCCTAATTTACAGAAAGTTCTGGAAGAGATACCTAGAACTTTACAGAACGGTATTACGCCGATGAATATTATTTATACTGAGAGGGGGAACGCCTATACCCAGGACGGGTGGCGTACTCTGTGGGACCGTTCCAAGAAAAAGATCGGATTACCGAAAGAATTAGTCTTTCACGGCCTGCGCCGCAACGCCACCGCACGGCTGGCAGAAGCGGGCTGTTCCAATAGCCAGATTAAGGCTATCACTGGTCACAAAACCGACAAGATGGTGGATGAGTATTCTAAAGAAGCCCGCCGGAAACTCATGGCCGATGACGCTATGGGGAAGCTCCTCGCACTCCATCCAGGGAACTAATCTGGTACAAAAGTGTCAAACTTTTCTGTAAAAAGTGTCAAACTTTTCACCACCCCTGCTAAGTCATTGAAATTGGAGGGCGATAAGGGACTCGAACCCTTGACCCGCTGATTAAGAGTTACCGACTTTTCCTTTATTATCAATGCTGTTTGACAGTTTTAGGGCCGTTTTTGCCCACCAGTTCCCATACGGTCCCGCCAAAAGTGTCAAACTTTTAGGGGGTATTGAAAGACGATTTTTTTTCGTTTGATTACCCCCTATGGGTGATCGGAACTTACACCGTATTTCGTTTCCTATTGACGGACAGTTTGTCTTCCAACTCTTTCTGCCAGTTATCCGGGGCTACGATGTCCCAGGCTTCTCCGTGGGGAAATGCCCATTGGATATCTACCTTTTTAGCTTTGGCCCACCTGTGTAGTGCCTCGCGCACCCTTGGGCGGCTCCTATATAAGTGTCCGAACCTTTCTATTACCGCGTCCCAGCCGCAATACGCGGCCCGCATACGCAGTATCTTAATCGCGGTTTCGTTTTCCATCCCGATTGTAGGCGTCCCAGAGTGCGCTGACGTTTTTGTCGATTTGTTTGATGACGGCATCGAACTCTGCGCGTAGCCGGATATGCTCCGCATATGTATTGCGCGATTGGATATCGTCTACATCCTTGCGTAGCTCATGGATCTCCGTCTTTGTACGGGCCATGACAAAGATGAGAGCAGCAACAGCAACCGCCTGCGGCCACCAATCCTGCAACCAGCCGAACGCTTCCATTTACCTGCTCCGTTTCCATGCCAGATAGTCGGCTCCTTCCTCTATGTCGCCAAAGGGTACTATCTTCATTGGCCCTTCTGCCGTTACATCAATCACAAACATCCAGCTACTACCCCAAGCACTGCTTTCAGCAAATTGATACCGCAGTGCGAACTTATCATGCCACTTGTAACCTCTGGCCCGTGCCATTGTCACACACTTTCCGTTTTCCAGTTCCTCCTGTGCCAACGCAGAAATGTGCCTGTGGCCTGCGAGAATCAGGTCTGGCTGTTCTTGCCCCCATAGTATAGTTTTTTTCAAGCCATGAACCGGGTTATACTGGCTGGAAAACTTCTGCTCATGCTTTGCGTCTATGCGTATTTCTCCTGACGGAAATACTAGTTTGAACTTCGCCTGCCAATCCATCATAGGGATCTTTTGGCAGTTTATGCTTTCCAAGTAAGTAGTGAACTCACCATGAAACATATCGTGATTTCCATGCAGCCACACGATCCAAGGACAGGATTCCAACAGCCATTTGCCCAGCTTGCGTTCCGTAGGTCTAGATATGTCTTCCTCTGCGTAGAGGGCAGCTAGGCGACCCCAAGGCCAGTTGTCTGCTACATCGCCCAACTGCAAACAGTACAGTCCGTCTGTAAACCGCCCGTCCTTGCTAAATTTGTATTTTTTCTTTTTGTTTTGAAAAATGTCGATATGCGACCTTAGTGTGGAAAAATCGCAGGACGGCCCAAGATGTGGGTCACCCATTGCAACCAATCCTATGACCTCATCTTTTTTCGGAAATTTAATCTCGAACCACTTCTTAGCAGCTTCATGCGCCTGACGCTTCTGAAAGCGAGACTGCATATGGTCGATTATTTCTTCGACATCTATATCCTTGTCACCGAACTCAGGCAGGATCGGGGGTTCAGACGATGGCTCCTCCATGTTTCCCTTATGAATTTGGAGGTGCGCTGTCTCTATCCTGTGGGCCAGCGTACTTCTAGCTAAACCCAACTCTCTGGCTGCTTCTGTCAGGTTTTTGTAAACGCCCTGTTCAATCTGCTGTTCTATTTCCAGAGCTTCACGCAGTGTATCAGAATCTAACGATTGCGCGGCCACATAACTCCTCCCAGATTGCGTTGAAATTGTCGCCCCAGCGACGCGTTATTTCAGAATCTTCGTCCCTGTATAGGAAGGGTTGAAGTACGCCGCAGGGGATGTAGTCAACTGTCGTCGGAGGCGCGGAACTTGTTTCGCAGCCTGTCCCTATCAATGCGAGACACAGCAGAACGGGCCTTGTTAATTTTTGAAAAGGCATCCGCAAGTCCTTTTTTAACAGCGTTATTTTCGCCCGCTTTTAACAGGCTTCTTTGTTTCAACCACCCCACAAGAACATTTGTGAGGCTTACCAGGGTTTTGACAAACGTGAACATCAGGCATTACTAGCGCCCCACACACCAAAGGCCGTGGCTGCACTTACAACCATGTCTGTTATTCCTTCTGCTGTGCCGGGGATGTTAAAGCCCATGTGGTCGTTAGCCAGCAACAACGCCAAACCAACAACAGCTACAATCACTTTTCGATACTTACTCATCAATAACTCCAAATTCTCGGTCTAGGACCGTCTGTTAAGTCGTCTAAATGAATAAACCTTGTTTTTCCTTTCTGTGAGATTCCTACTCCGGTCATACCGTGCAACATCGCCAGCCTGACAAGAACAAACGCTTCCTCGCCGCGTATGGCGATATCTACAGCCCGTCCTGTCGTGTGGGGTCCGGTCTTTCCGGTCTTGCTAACGCGAGAGTTGTGTTCCGGTGCGCGATAACCACTACTTATAATCAGCGGAAACTTGGCTACGTCGCGTATTCCCTGTAAGCGGTCCATAAAGGCCGCAATTTCCACAGTCATGTCGGGGTATTTCCCCGTTCCCTTGCATTTTAATTCGTCAACGGAAAAGTTGTTCCAGTGCCACTTCATCGTTTTCCGGTTTGCGGCCCGCATCTATGGCAGTACAGAACGCCCTTTTTCGTTACCAGCCCCGTGCCTCCGCATTTGTGACACACTCTTTTTACTGCCACGGTAGCCCGCTAAACATTATCTGCCCTACGGCAATCAGTAATAACCCCAGGAACGCCCACAACAGCTTGTCGAGCCTGCTGTTCAAACGGGCCAGTTCTTCTTTCATTTCCGATAGGCGCTGGGAGTTTAGTTCGTTTCTTTCTCTGCAATGCTCAACGTGTGAATGAAGTTCAGCGGCAAAGACCTCGACGTTCATTAGTAATTCTGTTCGTTAGTTGAGCGATTATTGAGTTGTTTCTGCATCAAGGTACGCCGTGCCATTTCCAGCGCATCGGGGACCGACATTCCTGACTGTGGAACGTCCGTCCGTACCTGCCATCCCATAACTTCGCCCGCTTTATCCTGTACCGGCATTACTGTCCCTTCACCAAGCGCCGCTGCCAAAGCCTGCGCTTCTTCTATGGTGCTAAATGTTTGGTTGGGGTCGTAAAGTTCTCGTATACGATCTCTTTCGTAGTCCGTCATACCCGCTTCCTGCCCCGACGGAGTTACGGCTGTTGGTGTATTCGCTCCCATCGCCATTGCGTCTGCTAACGGATTGTCCTGGGGAACCTCTACTTTTCTTAAACTTTCCTCCACCAGTGTCTCCGCCAACCCTTCTTCCTCCGATTTTTTTCCTGACCCTAACAGCAATCCGGCTAGTCCCGCTAAACCCAATGACGCTGGCATCTCCGGCCCTATGATTCCGTGATAGTCGCCCAACGCCCTTCGTCGCGCTGCCATTCTCGAGTATGTATCCCCTTGTAACGTGGGGTCTGGAATTACGCCTGACAGTTGGCGTCGTCGGTTTCTATTTTCAGCCATCAGATTTGGTCCTCTGTTGATAGTATTTCGTGAAGTGTGTCTGCCGTGTATTCCATGTGAAAACGGTCCTGTATTTTTACGATGCAGAGCAACCCATCTACGGGTTTGACCGCTACTACTGCAAAATTCGGCAGCATAGGAGTCTGGAATACATAGACTGCGGTTATGCCTGCATCTTCCATGCCGTGATGCTTTACATATGTTTCCCTTGCGAGGTCATGCAATTGCGCTTTTCTTGCCTGCCACCGGACAGAGAAAAAGGTTTGCAAATTATGAAACGCTCCTCTTACCCCGTCCTCGCACTGGTTTTCGTAAACCTGTCCTTCTGTTTGCCCCGCTGCCTGACTACATAAAAAAAGGGCCGCTAGTGCGACCCCTGCGAGTAATGCTGCGGAGCGTATCATGCAAGTTGCCTAAAAAATCTCTCCCGTATGCTCTCTACCTCAGGACTGAATCTTCCCGTTTGTGACGCTATTACATTTGCCAAACCTTGCGAAAGTGGCGACGTAACCTGTACCGGGTCCGTCGATACTTTAATAGTTCCAGGAGTCTCCACCGCAGCGTTCCTGATTGCGTCGATTAACTCTGTAGGAACACGGCTTTTCGTTTTGGGATCTACTGGTCGCGCATACTGTCCTCCCGCTGGTCCTGACGGAGCGCCCATCCCCGGCCCTGCGAGTGCTATAGCACCCCGTGTATTTGCAACATTCTGTGGTGTCTGTGCCTGAGCCATTTGTGCAAAAAATCCTAAAATAGCCGATGTCAAAGACAACGGAACCTTCGAGGTCAGAGGACTTATCGTATCTGCTACCTGATTAAAAAATTTCGCATTTGCTATGTCAGATGGAAGAATTGCTGTATTGGCTACCCTGCCACTCAGGTTACCGTGCATTACAGGAACACCATCTGTGGTTGTTACAGGTGTCCCATCTTGGGTTGTTACTATCCCAAAATTACCAAGCCCTGACCCCGGACCCACATTACCCATACTTTGCCCGTAGTTTCCCTGCCCTTCTCCAAGAACAGCTTGAAACCCCAGACCTCCGTCAGCAGCTACCGCTCCCTGCCCTGTAGATGTGACCCCGCTACCTGTTCCGCTAGAGCTTGGGGCGCCTACTGTAAATCCTAAACCGTGACCGCCGTAACCTGGTGATGCCGCTGCCGCGCCTAATCCCAGCGCACTTGCAACAGCGTTAGCAGCAGCAGCCGCCGCTGCCGAACCTGCCGCCGCTGTAGTACCCGCAGATGTGGCCGCACCCGGATTTCCCGTCACTCCGCTGGTGTAGTATTCCGGCAGTCCCGTCACAGGATTCCTTGTAGACGCACCGCCCATACGTTTGAGTAGTTCGGCCTCTGCCGCACTGATATGGGCCACCTGACCACCGTGCGCGGCGTTATCTTCCCGTCTGCCAGCTAATGCGAGTACATTTGCCAGTTGGTTCATTGCGGGGGGTACACTTTCTTCGGCACTACGCTTTCACCCCTGGGACGCAAACTACGATAGCCTTCATACCACGCATCTTGCGCCGCTTGGAATATCCCCTCAGACTCGTCTTCTTCTATTTTACCTGTTCCTACTGCCGCATTGACGGACACTCGTATTAACTTGCTTACCGCATTATTGACTTGTGCATCGGTAGCATCCCGCCGAATAACTGTTTTCCACGCACGGGCAGAACGCGGATCTGCCAGCAGTCGCATAACGCCTTTTAACCCCACAATGGCCGTAATTATTCCCAACGATGGCCCTACTGCCAAAGTTGGTGCCGCTATAACTCCAAGAGAAGTCATAACTGACCTAAATCCTCCCAGTACAGCACGCCGTGCGACAAACGTACTAACATCGGGTATTTCCACATTTCTCATTGCAGTTGCCGCCGACAGAACCGTGTCCAGTTCTTCGACTGTTAAACCAGAAGACCGCTTTAATATCTCCTGGGTGACTTGCGCCTGTGCTGTGTTCGGCCTATCCAGACCCAACTTTTTCCGCATTGTTCCTGGGTCGAAACCCAAACGTGCATCATCCATTTTAACCCCCGCCGGGGCTATATTCGACGCCTCTTCAAAAATGTCGTCTAAATACTTGGCGGCGATTGATTGGAATGTTTCTGGCGTTACAATTTCTCTCAGTTCCCGCACCGCCTGTGGACTATTTCGTATCAATGGCCCTATTGTGTTCCAGAATTTATCCACAGGTACTTGCGTTGGCTCCACCATCGGTTTCCCGCGCAAACCGCCTTTGCGAATAGTTGCAAAATTCTGGCCCGTCGCAGATTCAAATATATTCCGCATAAATGCGTCATACTCCGCATCCACAGAGCGTATCTGTTTTGCAATCTCCTGTGCAGCTACCGGGTTGGGGCCGTCCACACTGTTTACCCAATCCTTTGTCCCCTGGTTCCGTATTTGCAACAGCTTCGCGACAACGGCTTTCCCTGTCGTAGTGCTTCTTTGTGTCGGGTCCATTAAGGCAATGTATTCGTCTATTTTTGCAAACAGACCGTCCATTTGGCGCAAAGTTATAGTCTTAGGTACTGTGTTGATTTCTTGTTCAATAAATCGCGCAAGTTCGTCGTTTAATTTACCCGCTGACCCGCGCACTTTTTTGGTTATTGTTTTCGTTCGCCTGAGTGGACCTAACGGCGTTGGACCTGGATAGTTCGTAGGGACTCCCCGGACTACTACCTCCCGCGTCACTTTTTCCAGCCTGGGCGGCGTGATCTTGTGTATTTGCGAGAGAACAACACTTGCTCTCTGTTTTAACTCATTAGGAGATACGGTTATGTTTGCTGCATCTGCCCGCTTCCACAATTCGTTGTACTGTTTGTCAAACCTCTCCCCTGCATCTATAATCAGCTGTCTACCGTCCTTAAAAATCTTTGTTCCAAGGTCTGTGGACGCTAACACTTGCCCTACCCTGCCCGGTACGTTTTGCAGAATATTTTGAATCTGCCGTTCCGCTGCTATGCCCGTTCTTTTGAACTTCGTTGCAATAAACGGGAATCTGCCAAACACACTCGACATAAATCTTGCAAAGACACTAGGCCCAACGGCCCCTGCGGGTAACTCTATATCGTATTTTGCCGCGTCATCTGCAAGCTGTCTCCCTTCCGGTCCCGGCCCTGTGAACCATCGTGACGTACCGCGACCAGCCAGTTTCACCCCAGAAAATAACCCGCCTGTTACTAACTCTACCAACGCCTCGCCTTCTGCAACGGTTCTTAATTCCTCGTTGCGTAACAGTTCCTTTTCCCGTGTGCCTGGTTCAATAAAGCCCAACTTTTCCCCAAGTTCGGTAAAGCCTTCTGGTGCGACAGCCCCGCCTACAGCCCCCGCACCGCCTAATAGCAACGCACCTGTAAGTGGGTTGACCAACGGGTTGAGCGGAGGGACACGCAGCCCCAGGGTTCCGCCTGTAATGGCACCCGCGACTGTGGTTCCCAGACGAGTCATTGGTATCGGGTCGTCCCTTCCGTGGACTTGTTGCAAGTCGCTCCCCATCAGCCGTTGCCCAACTTTCGTCAGAACTGTTCGATCCCCGGTGTCTGGCGGCTTGTAGTTCGGTGGCAACGATCCCATGCTATCCAGTTGGCTTTGGAGCGCATCCCTTGCTGCGCTTATTTGCCCCCCGACATTCGGCACTACGTTTCCAACGTCAACCGGCTGTGTAGCGGTCTGCGGTGCTTCTTCCGTAACAGGCTGTGTTTGTAACTCCTGTAATCGCTGCCCAAGTCTTAGCTTTAGTTCCTGTATTTGCTGCTGCGACATTTTATTTCTCCAGCGTGGCGAGTTGGTCTAGTATTGCGTTTATTATGCCCGCATCCATAGTCCGTATCACGGGGCTATCCACAATATCTTGTATCTGCTGAAGGTTCAGAGTTGCTATGTCTTCACTGGAAAAATCGGCTGGCGGGTTGCCCAAAATGGAGAGAGCGCTACGCACACGTTTTGCCGTTCGCCCTGCATCCTCTCTAAGTTTGCTATTGTTGCTCCAATCCTTCGCATACGCCTCTTCGGTTTCTGCAATTGTCATTAACTGGGCGTGAAGAGTAACCAACTTTCCCCTTGCCCTTTCCGGGGTTTCCAAAAAGCCCATTTTTGGTAAGTTTTCCAGTATGCGCTGCTGTTCTATGACCGGCACTCTTGCAGATTGTGAATATGCTCCAAGCACATCGCTCCGTATTAGTCGGTAATTGGCTCTGAGTCGTACAACCTTTTCGGCGTCACTGAATCCCAAATCCGCAAAGTTTTCTTCTAACCATTCATTCAGTGGTTTACCTACCAACGGGATACCTGCTATTTCCTCTTGTGCCATCGGTGCGCCGCCGTAGGCGCTAAGGTCGTCAAATATGGTGGGGACGCCATAGCTATCGCCACTTCGTTCAACATCCGTGAGCAGCTCTTCTAAATTGCCTATTCTCCAACTCTTATTAGTAGCTGTGTTGTACGCAACAGGTGGTAGCCCTGGAATTGCTATAACTCTAATGTTGTTGTCTACGATATCCTCTGCCTCTGCACGGGTTTTGCCTCTATTGATAAGATCTTGAATCGTTTGTTCCCGCTGGCTGTCGTTAGCTTTTTGCCATTTTGGTCCGTCTGCTATGGTTTTCCAGCTTTTTGCCTGGTCGTCCCATTGCTTGTAAACCAGCTTGTCCCCTTCCTGAACACTGATAACATTAGGAGCCTGTTCTGCCCATCGTGGAGCGCGGCCTACCTCAACCCATTCTTTCGCAGCAGGGTTCCATTGAGAAGTTACTGTGTCGCCGCCTTCGTTCCAGCTTTTTATCGTTGGCGAACCCTGACCCGGCGCTTGCCACTTCCGACCTCTTCCTATCTCATCTCGTGATCCGTCTTGATTAACCCGGTACGTTACGTTGTCCTCCCCTTCCTGTACCGTTACCGTATCCGGCATCCGCGCTTGCCATTTATCGCCACGCCCAATTTCCCTGTAGCCGCCCGGTGCTTGCGGGTCGCTTATCCAGGTAACAATTTCATCGCCTTGCTGAAACTCAATTGTTCTACCTTGCGCTGTTTCTTGCCACCTTGGGGCTGTTATTTCTACCCCACCGATTGAAAACGGCTCCCACGATCTCGTTTCCAAATTTTCCTGTAGCACGACTTCGTTTCCGCCGATGTTTACGGTTTCTAATCTCTTTGTCGGCCTCTGTTTTGTCGGGTCTTCTACATAGCCTTCCGCTATCAACTTCTCATATTCCGGTGAGCCAACATATACTTGCTGCAACTCATTGTTTTGACCTACCAGCGTCACCGACTGTGCTGGCTGGTAATTTTCGACTTTACCTGTTGTACTGCTAACCTGCCCGAATCCCTTTCGTCCGTATGGGCTATACGTCGGTGTCCATTTTTCTGTTGGTGCGGCAAAGATTCTATCCAGGTTTCTCTGTACGCCCATTTCCTGAATCAGCGGGTTTTCGCTTGCCAGCATTCCCCGTAAGACATTCGCCTGTATTTCCGCCTGTGTCGGGGCAACCTGTTCGGTTACTACCTGGGGTCCAAATGCCTGCTGGTTTGCCACTACGTTTTGCTGATCTCGCGGTGCCATGCTTTCTGCAAGCAAATCGGCAAGCTGTGTTTTTGCGTCCCTTTCCGTGCGCCTTTGCTGGCCCTTCAAATAGGAATCCATCAGGAACGGTGCGAGATTGCCAATAACCGACGCCATTTGTGCGCCGGGGCTGAATCCTTGAACATTTATAGGCTGTAAGTTAACCCGTGGTGGGGCTGGCATCTGTATCATTAGCTGTCTCCCCTTTCGGATATACGGTCAACCTTGTCGGACAATTCCTGAACCGCTTTCGTCAAAGTTCCCAATACACCAAGAACGTCAATCATCTGGATCGCTTCGCTGTCCTTTTCCCCGAATACATATTCCGGCATGACTTCCTGTACTTCATGGGCAAGGAAACCAGATGTATCCTTTGTCTCCATTCCAAAGCCTTCCCTGTAGTTATAGGTTTTCGGTTTTAATGCGTTGATCCGGTCCAGCGCACCATCGGGCATTTCGTCTATGTTTTCCTTGATCCGGTAGTCACATTTACCACCAAGATACCCGCCCGCTGCTGTGCCTACAGCATTACCCAATGCTTGATATTTCGCCGCACGATCCTGACTTGCAATCTGCGCTCTCGCCAACGAGTTCTGCTGCTGCATCTGATACGGTGTCAATACGTCTATCTGGGCAGGCGCAACAAAGTTACCCAACGCCGGGGTCTGCAGCATCTGCCCCGTAAGCATACCTGTCAGTTCGTTCTGCGCCTGTTGACGCAATGCCTGACGTTCTCCAAGTTCCGCCTGACGCAATTGGTTCTGGTACGCAAGCCTGTCCGTAACGTCCTGTCTCTCCAAACCCCGTCGCGTCAATCCTCTGCCAAAATCTGCTGCTTCCTGTGCTTCCGCCTGGGCGATTGCATCAAACGCCAGCGAGGACAACAAATCGCCTCTCTGTCTCGCATACCGGTCCTGTATATCAATGAACTGTTCGGAACCCTCTGGTATTCCACGGTTAGCTAAGTCCTGGGCCAGACGTTCTTCCGTGCGTTCCAGTTCGGGCCGTAACAATTCCAAACCACGCGAGGCTATACGCTGTTCCAATGCGCCTCTGTCCTGTGCCTGCGGGATCTGGCTTACGCCGCTTAGATCAAACTCCGGCCTTGCCGTAAGACCCTCTGCGGTCAAAGGGGTTGTAGGAAGCTGACCTGCAAGTGTGGCACCCGTCGAGGCAAGTTCTACGCCGCCGATTTCTTCTAGCTGACGTAACGCACTTTGTGCAGGGGTTTCCTGTACCCGTAATGCTGTGCCGCTACGAGGCGCAAATTCTCCCGTTTCCGCATCAAATTGACCAAACAAAAGGTTGCCACCCGGTGTAAACTGCGTAATGCGGTTCGCCTCTGCCTGTGCATTTGCCAACGCCTGCGGGCTTGGCGACGCGGGTATTGCTGGTGCCCGTGAACTTTTACCCATGCCATTTGCTCCTTATAAACTCATCCTTGAGGTAGCTGTAAATCAACATATCCTTGTCCTTGTGTAATCGCCTAAGTTTCCCTTCACAGGTAAACCCTAACCCCGCACATAACTTGCGGGACCGCTTGTTTTTCGGGTGAATAAAACTCTGGAGTCTATGCGCCTCCAATTGTTGAAATGGATACGCAAGCAACGTGAAAATTGTCTGTTTGGTCGCCCACATGGGGCTGTCGGCGGCTATGGCTACGTCGCATATCCCGCCTCTCTGTTTCCAGTATGCCACGCCGCATATCAGCTTATCGTGCCGCGCTACTGCCAGCGTCGTACAGGTATCATAGTCCCCTGGGCTGGTATCTCGTATTCTGTGATTGATCCAGGCAGCAACTTCACGCTGCGAACCGGTTACTATCATTCTTCTATGGTGTTACCTTCTGCTACCCATTCCTGAATGACTTGATAATCTGAGTTTGCCTCATCCAATGGGACCGAATATAGCTTATTGTCTGTAGTAACACAGATCATATAAAAGTTTTCGTCAGTCTTAATTAGGTCTTTCACCCAAGTGACCGTTTGAATTGTGTCTACTGTAATCATCTAAAGCTCCGCACTAGCTGTAAAACCAGCTTCACCCACATAAGGCGTATCTGTTGCTGCTGATGATCCACTACCAGTAGCCATCGTTGTGAAACTATTTCCGGTAAAGCCAGCAGTATTAGCAGTTGGAACGACAGAAATAGTATTTGGACCTGCTGCGTTGGCATTCATCTTTACCACAGTTGGTGTTCCTGTTGTTCCGATTGTCGGGGAAGCTCTCATAGGTACAGCAAATGTATACTGAATTTTCCACGCTGTAGCAGTGCTACCATCCGAATGTGCTGTCCAAGTTTGTGGAAGTTGATAATAGCGCATACACTTCTGCAAAGTTTCTCCGTAGCTTTCATGCTCGAATGGCGTTATAGCTGTGCCAACCTCTAACTGCACCCCTGTTAAATACCAATTGTTCGCCGTGTTGTCTGCGACGTTGACCTGGCCTACGGCTCTATTTGCTTGCGTTGTACCCCAAGTGGTTCCTAAACTGCCGCTGGTGTAATTACTGCCTGCACCCATATAGAAATGAATGCCCAGACCCGCTCCATTGTCGTCAGCGAATGCACCTGTCGTATCAGCAGGAAAGGTCACACTATGATTTTCCCATGTATCTGCTGAAGAGATTGTATAGGATGCAGAAACAAATCTGGAGTTATCGTTATCCAAAAGCTCAACAATGTGTACCCCAGTTTTAGCCGATTTAGTCCAGAAACTTACCGTAACCTGTTCGGCATTTGCGGTTCCTTTTCTGATCCGCATACAGTCCTGAGCTTCCAATTTCGTTCGTACATACAAATAATCAGCAGCACCGAAACTAGCATCAGCCGTAGTACAGTCCATTTTAAGCGAGTTTAAAAATCCTTGAGCAGCTGGGACATCTGTGTCTTGACTCATAGTCCAAGTGCCGCCGTTCACGATTGCCACTTGCCACCTGTCCAACGCATAGTATCCAGTGGATGTTATGCTTGCTACTGAGGTTGATCTTTGCGAAATATTCATTGCACCGTTGATGACCATATTGCGTCCAGACCACAGACCTCCCGCTGAAGGCATTTGCTGACCAGAAATTGCTGGCGCGGTAGTTCCTGTAGGCACAGTAAATACATCTGCATCGGCATCGTTCTTTATAGTGATGTCGTTAGTGGAGCCTTGCCCTGTAAGAATTAAACCTTCTGCGGAAGTGTACCCAATCGCCGCATTATCCCCCGCTGATGTGTCACCTGCTGGTTCTACTGTTCCAGACGCCGTTACATTCCCCGTGACCGCAAGAACACTTCCATCAAACGTGAGGTTCGCTTCTCCATTGATTGTTGTAGAATTAACAGAAGTAATAACCCTGTTATCAGTCGAATTGGTGTAGGATGTTACGGCCCCGCTTGATGCAGAAGCCCACGCAAAGTCCGTTCCATCGCTCGTCAACACATAATTTGCCGATCCAATTGCTAGGGCAGCGGGGTTGCCAGAACTGTCTCCGTAAATCAGTTTGCCTCTTGCAAGGCCAGCCATCTTAGCGAGTGTCACAGCGTCATCATTTATCAAAGCAGTAGTCACTGCACTATCAGCTATTGCGGCACTTACAACAGCGTCATCTGCTATTAACGCAGAGGTAATTGCATCGTCAGCTATTGATGCCGTAACAACAGCATCGTCTGCTATAGCAGCACTGACTACAGCATCGTCTGCTATAAGTGCGGAGGTAATGGCATCATCGGCTATTGCCGCACTCCCTACAGCGTCGTCAGCTATTAGCGCGGCAGTAATAGCGTCATCAGCAATAGCAGCACTACCTACGGCATCATCAGCTATCAAGGCAGAGGTTATCGCGTCGTCAGCTATTTTTGCAGAAGTAATCGCGTCATTAGCTATAGTCAGTGCGCCGTTAGTTGCTACTGTCGCATCGCCTGAGATTACAACGGGGTTAAAGTTTGTTCCGTCTGCAATCAGAGCCGCACCACTTGTATTAGTTCCCATAGTCAGGTCATCGCCTGATATAGTCAAATCTCCAGCTATCGTGACATTAGTAGTTCCTGTCGGCACAGAAATGACTGCTGCATCAGCGTCATTCTTGATTGTAATATCGTTTGTCGAGCCTTGGCCCGTTAATATAAGACCCTCCGCAGAAGTGTACCCCATAGCGGCGTCATCACCCGCAGAAGTATCCCCGTCAGCGTTTACTGTGGAAGCTGTAACATCACCTACAATATCAACATTTGTAGTGCCAGTAGCTACAGTCAGAACAGCGGCATCAGCGTCGTTTTTGACCGTTATATCTGAAGTAGACCCCTGCCCTGTGATGATAAGACCTTCTGCGCTTGTATAACCTATGGCAGCGTCATCACCTGCGGCAGTGTCACCGCCAACCACGACTTTGCTTGTTGTAGATATCGAGGATGTAGAAAGTTTTAATGTAGAATCCGTGCCTTCACCATCCGACACAAACCTTAAAGTACCATCTATACCTGCATTGCTGTTCGAGACTTGCAGTAAGTCCTTGTATGTATTCTTGGGCTTCTTACCAGTTAAAGCTGCCATCTAAAATATTCCTTGTCCTGGTTCTAATTGATACGTCAATGAATGCCACTCCAGATCGTCCGATGTTGTTACACGAAACCTCGCTCCTATTGCGTAGCCTGCCCCTGTGGACGCAAGCCACTTCGCCACAACGCTTTTAATGGAGTCGTCCCAATCCGTATCCCAATCCTCCCAATCGCTTGTAATTTGCTCCCAGGTATCTCCCGCATCCAATAGGCTCACATCTGCCGCCGGGATACCGCGTCTTTGGAAATCAAACTGTGGGGCTATAGAAACAGTAATTGTGCCGTCACTCGCTAAAACGGGACGTAATGCGGAACATCTTTTCAGTACACCCCTTGCTTCAAAATAATTGTATGCAGTTTCTGCGTCCCCGCTTATGTCCGTGGAAATGTCGGCGTTTCCGTCATCAAACTTCATAACCTTTCCGTCTGTCGTGCCGAAATACAGGTTATCGTCGTATCTGCCCCACGCTCTTGCGTTGACATCCTTCCATCTTGCCCAGCTTAATGTATCCGCGTTCATCACATACTGGTCAAAGTCCAGTGTGCTATTCGGCAAGTTGAGTAACAGCATTCGGCCTTGCGAATACGTCGGATGGTATTCCAGCTGCCAACCGGGGTCTGTCAAATCTTTCTTATCAATAAGCGCCGGGTTTATCTTGTCGCTGATAACGCCACGTTGTTCTACCTGTCCTGACTGCGACACCGCAGCCATCGAAATAATCCCGCCTTTAGTAGCGATAACAAGATCCCCGCCTATCTTTGCTATTGCCCGAATGTCTAATGGTTCGGGAATGCGATACACACCTACCAGATTCCAGTTGGATGCAGGGTTATCTCCTTCGTACACAATGGTATCCCCGGAAGACATAACAAATACGGCCAGGTCGTTGCCTATACCCCCTCCGACCCATTCCTCTGAACCACCTGCAACATTCCACGATCCCGCACATACTAAATTGCCACCAAAAGCACCAACCCTGGACAGGGGAAACTTTGTTAATGTCCCACCCAACGTATTCACTGCGGAATACCAGAAGTCCTGGCTGTTATTCTCCCAGAAGAACGTATGCGACTGATGCACCATTATTCCACGGAGATTAGTTACAGTTAGTCCCGTCCCGCTTACTGTCATGTTTGCGAAACTTGACCCATCGTACACTAACGGTGTGTCCGTTCCGTTTACCCATCCCATCTGGCCGTTGAAGTTCACAGTCTCCCATCTATTTACCGAAAGACTGCTTTTCAAAGAAGAAATTGAGGATGTAGTCGCGTCGTATATATTTCCGTTAGCGCCTGCTAGAAGTTTCTTCGTCGTTCCCTTGCTGTATTCTGCAATGGTATCGACATTGCTGGAACCTAACCCTGTGGCGTGTTGCGTATAGCCTCTCCGTACCGCTACCTTACCTGTGCCGGGGAACCAGTTGTCTAGCGTAACCGCGTCTTGCGGCGGCATAACATCCAACGCATCGCGTCTATTCCAGCCGCCTATGGGTGCGGGGATCGTTTGCGCTACCATTAACTGCCGTATCCTGTGTCTGGTAGATTAGCTGTAAACGTCGCAACCGCCGGAGCCATATTGACATTCGCACCGCCTCCGCGTTCTCTTTCAAAGATTCCCTTGATCCATCTACGGGAGTCGTTTTTCTGGTCTTCGTAAGGAAAGCCAAAAGCCCGTAACGCTCTCCACCATCCTTCACGAAATATTAAATCTTCATCGAACAATGGAACGTCTGCATCTGCTGCCCAATCCGACTGTTCCGTTCCGCTGGAAGATGCACACCAGTTTTTACTGATGTACTCGTATGCAATTGTCGCGGCCCCTGGATTTTCCAATTCAAACTTTAACACACCGCTTGTAGGACGTAATCGCCATCGCACCGCTAGTCCTACGTCTGATGTAATCGCACCTTTGTAATACTGCCACTGTGCAGGCGTCAGAGGCCCGACCATTTGTAAATCGTTGGTACGGTCCCATAACGTACTTGGCATAATTCTTAAAAAATCGCTCGGCAACGAATATGCGGATGTTGCTGCTTCTGAAGTAAACGTATGCTCTTTGGTAAGAACCGCCCAATCGTAATCGTCGCGCAAAAACAAACCCGCAGCTTTGGTTACAGAACGTAACCGTACTGCTGTTGCTTCCTCGTTACTAATAATGGATGAGGGTTGAAAAACCCCTAATTCATCCGCTATCGCTTGCGCTATCGTCAGAAGAGACATCTACTTTTTTCTTTCTGCTAGGACGTTTTCGGTTCATTACTTCAAGCTCTGCCCGCAAGGTTTTGTTTTCCTCACGCACCGCTACCATTTCTTCTTCAAGTTTTTCCATCTTATCCAAGGCTTCGTAAATTACGCCGTCGTCTTTGGATACGGAAAGATGTGCCTGTGCCTGCTGTTTTAATTTCACCAGGCCCGTTAATTCCTGTGTGGCCCGGTCATCCAGGTTGGCTACCTGTTCAATGGTAAAGATATTTAATGCTTTTAATTCAGCTACTTGCGCCATGTTCAGCGCGGGCCATTCGTTGACCGGGGTGCCGTCCAGTGGTTGTTCGTTGCCCCGTTCAAAGGCTTCCCACTGACGGGGAAAGCGGGCCTTGTGTTCTTCGGTTACTTTTGTGTCGATGACATTTTTGTTGTCACCCGGAGACATGATGGTAACAAATGGAATCTGTCGGAAAATGGGTCTTCCTTCTTCCACAGACTTCGCTTTGTTTTGCACCGCTTCGTAACGAAACAATGGTCGGCAATTGTCTTTTGCTTCGGTTACAAAATCTATGCCTGTTTCTGAGTCGTACATTTAGCTGGTCCCTTCCTTTTGGAATGTTAACGCCTTCCGTATTGTTTTTTTGCTTGCAGGGGTAAACACCGACAATGGATATACGTTGCGGTCCCCGAAAGCAGGTTTCTCTCCGGGTTCATACGATGCAAAGGTTCGTATGTACTCTTTGCCCTTGCGCCGAAAACTGCCGTAGAGATATCCAAGGGTAACGATGTGAGCGCATACAAGGTCGTTAAAATCTTCTGCGCCCACAGTCGTCGAATCTCCCACAATGTCTACCCACTCCAAATGAACAAGCGGATATTTCTTACCCCCAAGGGAGATATGTTTCATAAAAAGGGGACCGCGTGGGCGGGAGGTAAGGGGTAAGCCTTTCCCACGCGGCCCGTACCCCGTGTTATTCGGGGAAAGTACAGACAACTTCCTTGTCGGAAATGTCGCCTGCTATTGCACACACGTTGTCCGTAACCGCTGCGGATACGTCTAACGTGCCGTCGCTGGAACCAGTTGGTGTGAGAGGATCACCATCTGCACCAGCAGTTAGGGCGAGATTGAGTGTTGCGGGACCGGAGATCTGAATCCACGCATACTCTCCATCGCCAGGGGCGGATTGAAGGACACCCGCACCTATTTCAACTGAATCCGATAGATCGGAAGTGACCGTGTGGTTTTTGTAACCATCAAGCGTGTAGTAATACGCAACCTGATTAGCTACAGCAGCCACAGAGCCGCCGCCCGTATCGTATTTGATCCATTTGAACTTTTTGATGCCGTCGGACGTAACATTCTGCCCGATAGCTCCAAGGCCGTGGTCATCTGTAGTAGATGTCTCGGAGGCCAAGATGCCTAAAATATAAGCCATATTATCCTCCTTACGCTACGATGACGCCCTGACGGGCGGCATTCGACATGGTTAAGTTACCAGCCCAAACGATAGGCACTACGGTAGCGTCCTGGTTCACAGCACCCTTACGCTCCAGAGGAACCATGTTCCGATTGCGGTGTGGCCTCCAGAATAGATACTGAGTATTCAGCATATACATTCTGGCTGCGTTACAATCTTCGTCATGGAACACATCGGCTTTACGGAACTTGAGCGAATCAAAACCCGCCGTAGCTTCGTCGTCCGATGTAACCCGTTGGATTGTGGTGAGTGAGTTCCAGAAATACTCAAAGTAGGTCGTACCCGCTACCACGAAATCGGGAGCTTCCGATGCCGCAGAACCCCGTTTGCAATTCAGATACAGGTTACGCATAGCAGCCTGTATGGTAGTTGCACTTGGAGTTACACTTTCGTCGGAGAAATCATACGTCTGATTCCGCCAGAACGAATAGTTAGCACGGTTGATACCGCCTACCGTACCCGTAGCAGGCGCATCAGCTACGAGGCTTTGTAGACCCCCTACCTGTTTGCCTGACGTACCAGTACCGTCTGAGAATATACCGGTAGAGAGGTTGTTCGCCATCGTCCGTCTGGCGTTAGCAATTCTGCTTTCCAGAAGGTCGATAACTTTTTCTCTGCCAGCGTTTTGAATATCCGCTTCGAGGCCGGACCAGGTGACATTAACTGCCGCCTGTTTCCAATTGAACTCTGCCGCAGAAAAAGTCTCGCTCGGAGCTACATTCAGGACTTCATATCCTGAGTAGTATTGGAACGTGGAGTTTTCTGCATATTCTAGTTCTTGAACCAGAGTTCGGCCACCATCAGCGGGCTTGACATTCCCACGCTGCTCCAAACGGCGGAGGAGCGCGAGGTCTTTCGTGACGTTATCCGCAAACTCGCCAGAGCGATTTCGCAGAGTACTCGACACGATTTCCGATAAATTCGGAGCCGCCATCTCTTTTTCCTTTAGTTAGATGCCGACTTAAAAGCCTCTGCCAGTTCTTGCCGGAGACTTAATTCCGGTGTTGCTGGCGTATCGGCTGTGGAACGTATAGTCGTATCGGCTCGTTTGGCACGGCTCGTACGCTGTCGCATATTTTGTTTTTCCTGGGCAACCGCGTCGGCGGTATTCTTGCTGTCTCTTTCTTTCAAAAGTGCATCCCTGGTATCCGCGTGAACCCATATCGCCCGTTGATATACTTCATTGAGGTCAATGGTTTTTCCCGCTGCCCGGTCTGCATTGGCAAGTTCCGTCATAGTATTCTGCACCTGTTGAAAGTGCGGATGCTGTAACGTACCGTCTTCGTTAGTTGCCGTGGCAAACGTATCAATCTGCGACTGTGCGCTTTGTCGTGCCGCCTCGAACCGCTGTTGGTCAATAGCTTGTGCATTGGTCTGTGCGACGGTTTGCACTTGCTGTTCGACCTGGTTCAGACGTTGTTCCGTTGGGTCGGCAAAGGTTTCATTTTCGGTGATCTGGTCTAGGTTCACCCCGGTTTGTTGAGCCAGCCAGCGGATTGTTTCTAAGGGCGCAGTTTGGAGAGATTGTCGTACAGCCATAAGCTGACGGACTACATCTGCTTCCCCTGCCCCCTGCAATCGTAACTGCTCACGGTACGGCGCTAGTTCTTGATCCAGTGGTTTCAAGCGATCCATTATTTCACGCTCACCAGAAAGCTCCTCTACCCTCTTCTGATGATGAGAGTACAGGCGTTCCCCCTGGGCGAGTGCGAATGTTTTCGCTTCGTCGGGAAGTGCGTCAAACGCTTCCCGTTCTTCGGTAGGCCAGTGTTCGGGCGCTTCCACCCCCGTGGCCTCTACAACCCCCTCTTCGGGCGCTGAAACTTGTTCTACAGGAGCTTCTGTGGGTTCCTCTGTGGGTTCGTCCACCGCTTCAATGGCTTCACGGAGTTCCTCTCCTAAACTCTGCTCTTCCTCTGTAGTTTCATTATCAATAACTTCGTTCTCAGTGTCCATTTCTCATTCCTTTGGGCTGTTCGTTGCCAACTTCAATGCAGCCGTGATCGCGTAAGTGATCCCTGTGCTGCCTTCTCCCACCGATTTGTTCTCCGGTGATAATGGATTCATAAGGTTCGATATCCCCTATGACATTGTGCATACGGGAACGCGCTTGGTGTTTTTCCACCAGCTTGCCATCGCGTATGACATATGTTTTACGCACGGAACGCTGCCTGTGCTTTTAGAAGCATTTCCTGTCTCTCCTGGTCTAGTTCTCTTTCCTTTAAATCCAGTTCGGCCAGTTTTATCCGTTCCTGGCTGGTAAGTTTTGCCGCGTCGAGCTGCAGGCGTTGTTGTGCGACCTGTGCTTTCTGTTGTTCTTTCATAATGTTTGCCTGGTCTTTGGCGTTTACTCCCTGGTCTTCCGGCAAGCCCTGTATTAAATCCTCTACTTCGCGGGATACTTTAAAGCGCCGGGATGCCCACAGCATGATCTGCATGGCAACGGGACGCGCAATACCGCCGGCCATTGCCATTTGCATAAACCCTCCAACGGCTTGCAAATACTCTGCTACGGCTTGTTTATCGGCGGCGTCGTCGGCAATTACGGTGGAATCCGTTTCGACATCAATCTGGTACGAGTCGTCGTCGCGCAACAAAGCGAGTATTTCCGGTGTGACGGATATTCCGGTAATTTTGCTCATGGTTTCGGGGGAGAATATTTCTCCGATAACTTCCGACATCAAACGAAACAGGTCGCGTACAAAGCGTTCCACTTTTTTCTGTCTTGGCTGTAACCGTAAGGAAGAAAACTGCGCTTTCAACATCTGCGCTCCGCGTGTTTCCCGTGGGTCGGTTGCGCCTCTTTGAATGTCTGATATCCCGGTTAATTCAAAAATGCTTTGAATCAAACGTGTGCGTTCCTGATACAAACCAACCAATACTTGTGCGGTACTTTCCAGTGGAACAAAATCCATGCTTCCACGAAACCCGCCTTTATCGGAAAACGCCTGCCAGTTATGGGCCGGGATCATCGTTCCTTCGGTAGTGCGGAATATATTACCAAGTTCCTCGTTGGCTGCGTCATAGACACCGCGAACTTTAAGCATACTTACAAGGTGGTCTATCCGTGCGGTTATGTCGTCGAGTTCGTCTGCCTGGTCCTTGTAGAGACTAAATTCCGGTACGGGCAGCATGGTCCGGTCTGTTTCGAGCGAATACAACGGACGGGGTATCGGGAAGAAATTCTGTAAATTCAGCGGGTCGTCTTTTACCATCATGGGTTCGTCAGAACCCTCGGCAATAAAAATAACTTTACGGGTGCGTTTGTCCCATATTTCCCACACCCTGCATCTTTTTACGATATCGTCGGGTAAGTCTTCGTCGTATCCATCCGGCAGAATGGTCATCGGGGCTTTTTTACCTTTTTCCCCGAAATTTGCCTCCATATCTTCACGGGTTTGGATGGTTTCAAATGCAATCCACTGTACTTCGGCCCATTGCCGTGCAGGGCCAAAGCGTATCTGGTCCCACGGGATAAATTCTATTTCTACTTTCTCATCCACAAGGGTTTCTTCCTCGGACATGAAAAAGGCACCCTCTCCGTCGAACTGCGCGGGCTGTTCGGCACCGTTTTCGTCTTCAAACCTCGGTAGAGTGTCGTCGCCGGTTTTCGTCAGCGACATACGCATTTCCATCATTTCGTATTTGGGGCGGTAGTGTACCCGTGCGACACCCCTGCCGGTCAGAAGCATATCCTGGACGGTTTTTTCCATAGCCACATCGAACTCGGAATTGTCGAGCATGGCTTCTATGGCACGTTCTTGAATCATGGCACCGCCTCGTGCGGCAGCGTCCCCTGCACCGTATCTTCTACGGACATCGGGCTTGGCGGTATTGGAATATAAGGCAGGTCTAAGCGTTTCGGTATTGGCCCATAAAATATTAAAGGTCTTGGACTTGGCAGGGAGTTCCTTGCTGTCGTTCCGGTATCTTTTTTCTATTTTTGAAGCCTGGTTACGCCATTTTTCCTCGCGCTTGAACGCAAGCTGGAGTTCGTGGGTCCAGCGTTGTGTCAGGCGTTGCCGCGTATCATCTGTGTCCATTTGAGCATTTCATCAAAGGTTTCGGGTTTGGTAATCCTGGTGGGGTCGTTTTTTTTCTTTTTGGCCCACGGGCGGGACATACAGGCGTATCTCCACTCGTCTGCCGCGTGGTCTTCGGCGGATGTGTCTAAATCTTCCACCCGTACGTCGTCGTGGGGCAGCGTAGGGATGGTGCGGATGGAATCTATGCAGTTTTCAAACGTGTAAATCATTGGACGCCCGTCGGTGCCAATCATACGGGAACGGAGTTCCGCCCAGCCGGACATGGCTCCATTCTTCCCTACACGGCGGTTATCGGCTTTTCTCCATATCACCCCTTCCTTGCCCATCTGCTCGGCAATAGATGGACCCCCCTGGGAGATAAATATGGACGGATCGGCAACCCCATATGTGATTTTTTCATTTTCACGGGACCGAATACCCTTTGCTATGTCTTCGTTGCGTAATTTTAGGCCGACATTGGGTTCTTTTGCGCCGTACCACTCCCGGTAACGTATTAGACTATTTTTTGGATATAGCTGGCCGTCTACCTCGCTTCCGTCCGAAACGGCCCACCAGCCTACAGAAAAAGGACTTGCACTTCCCCAATCGAACGAGCGGAACCGGAGCCAATATGCGGGGATGGGTATGGGTCGGATGATGTGGTTTTCATTCCAACAGTCAAAAAAGGCACCTTGTACTGCATTCCAGTCACCTTCTAGCCATGCCTTCACGAGTGCATCAGATCCCACCAGGTGCAGGCGGTCTATGTACGTAGGGTCGTTCTCTAGCAGTATGCGGTTGTCCTGTATCTTAGAGGGTATGAATACAAACTTGCGCTTGTATCCTCTACCTACGTCACGTTCGCATACCTTCATGCCTTGCGGGCAGGGGTCGACGTATCTCGCCTTTAGCCACTGCTGCCCTACGCCGCCTGGATTCCCTGTCAGTATTAACTGCGTAGGAAGGCCGTGGGCGCTTCTCAGAACGCCTTGGAGTCGGTCTATGGGTCGTGGGTCCGGGAACGTCCCCGCCTCCTCTACGCAGGCGTCTGAGATGTTCTGGCCCTGGTATTTGTCGGCGTCCTTTACGCCTTCAAGAGGACGAAAACGCAGTCGTGCGCCATTCGGAAAACGCCATTGTTTGCGCTGTTCGTTCCATTGCGCCCCTACCTTGCTGTAGATCCCCTTAGATTCCTCTATAGCATCGTCGAGGCTAGGCAACTCACGCCGGAAGAATACCGCGTTGAAGTGCTTATTTTGTGCCTTTATCAGATACTTACCTAATACCCCGCTAGTCTTCCCCCCGCCACGAGAGCCACCAAACAAGACTTCTGGGACAGGGCAGTCCACTAGTGCTTTTTGCGGGCCTGCTTGCGGTGCCCAGGCGACGGACTTTATTGCAGGCAATACTGCGCTTCCCATTCTGCGTCTGTCAGCGGTGTAGCCGATACTACGAAATTCCTAGTCTCCGCTATCATTTCTGTAGACGTTAGATCAGGCAGAGTCTTCTTTAGCAGTATCTCCGCAGCCCTCAGTTGCGTCTGCGTCATTTCGCACTCTCCATTCGCGTGCAGCATCAAGCGGTTAACGAGCTGACTAGTCTTTATCTTCTCTCGTGTCCTTGCGTCGTGTTCGGGGTGTAGTCGTGCTGCCATTTATTTATCCTATTTGTTCATTTTGTACTTGTGTTTGTCCATTATGGCCTTATAATAGGTTTAATTGATAACCGAGGCGTTGGCCTCATAGCCCTAGGGGGAAGAAATGAAAATCATTACAATTAAGTCTGGAGCCATAGAGCAGCTCAAAGCTAGTTGGCCTTGTCATGGTCTACCGGATAACGTGGACCTGATCGTTGCGGCCTTTGCTCCGAATGGCGACCTGGTAGACTATGAACTCAGCGACGCACAAGGCAACGAGTTACCAGGTATCGGACCGTGTGCCCTGGTAGAAATGGGCGCCGCATTGTCTGCTCTATTCGACGATGCCAAGAAACACGCTGTAGAGAATCCTATCATTCCAGGGACCATTAGTTCCGGCTATACCCTTAATTCTTATACGGAGTGCGTATAATGACAACAGTATGCACCCCCGAACAATGGGCCGCCGATTTTATCGAGCTTGGCTGCAATATTAACCAAGTCGACAAGGAGCTAGAAGCCTGCGGCATTTCCCGTAGTGATCCCAACAAAGCCCGCCAAGTACGTTCTGAATTTCTCAAACAAACCCTAGCAAACATGGAAATAGCAAAACGCGGGAGAGAACAGTATCAAAACTGGAAATCTTGACGTATTGGGAAGCGCCTCTCCAGGGGGGCGTTTCACAGTGCGCCAATGCAATAATCAGGGCTAGGCCCTACAACCCACGGGGGATTTGAACAATGGAATATTACAAATACGACGAGATAGAGTCGCATTTTACCGATTATTTGGAAGAACACGACTTTGAGTGGATTCTGGAAAACTTGGACGATATCCACCACTACGCTTTCAACCAAGATTATTACATCATCGGAACATATAAAGCGGCACAATGGCTAGGTGATAGGGCCTTTGAATGTATTCGCATTATTCAAGAATACGAAAAAGACAACTTTGGCGAGTGTACTACCGATTTTAGCAGCCCTGAGAAAGTCGTTAATATGTACACCTACATAGTAGGTGAGCAGGTTGTATCAGAATGGCGCGACCAATTGGAAGCAAGCTAATGACCAGGCATATTCCACCTTGTAGTAGCTGGGTTGTAGTGCGAATGACAGACAACCCGCTATCCAATGCAACGCCTGGGGCTATAAAAATCTGGCGCAATTATGACGACGGTTACGCCTGGGGATCAGCCGCCTATGACATACTAGGTTATGCGGATTCCTACGCGGAAGCCAAAGCAATAAGGCAATCAAGCAAGGGGAGCAAATAATGATTAAAGCAGCAGCATTCATCAATTTTGTGCTTTGTATGGTTTTCGCTCTAGCCATGCTTATTACTAACTTGGGCATTCCCTACACAACAGAACAACAGGTGATGTCAGGCGCAGTCATTATTATTTGGCTTGCCTCGCTTTGGACTCTCATTGACGGCTAACACACACATAGAAGGGGAACGAGATTGGACGCTAAAGTATTCAGAAACTATCTATTTTCGCTGGGCGTCACTAAAGAAAACCTGGCGGAATTGGTCGAGGTCCAAAACAGGACCGTTAGAAGGTGGGCTACGGGCTATCACGATGTACCACAAGATGTGGAAGATTGGATTTTTGACCTCGAAAACCGCCTATTGAAAGATATAGCAGCGGTGCTGCAAAATAAAAAACCAGCTTCCAATTTTTTGGATTTACCGCCCGCCTTGCAAAATCAACTTAAAGAGTCCGTCAACAGACGGGTAAAAGAAGCGTTACGGCTTAGAGAGGAGCTAAAATAATGAAAAGTGACTTAGCTGGATGGAATGAAAGTTATGAAGCGGGCCTAGATATGCTCGACAAACTTAATCTCATCGCCAAAAATGACCAGGAAAAACTACGCAACAGCCTTGCCGCCGCCTTGACGGTCATCACCCATGCGACCTATGCGATGGGCCCCACCGAAAAAGCCGCAGATGGAATGATAAAATTTGCCCACAAACTAGCGCGGCAACATTGGAAAGATGAAATCCGCAAACATGGATATTCACTCCCAAGGAATTAGTTGAATAAGGCTCCACGCCGTGGGTGGACCCTACGTTTTAACCGGGATCGGAGCTATGGCGGTCTGCAGCATATCAAGGACTTTCATTAGTCCCTCAGGTGGGCCGTCGTCCCTGGCTAGTACCCGGACATCATACTTTGCCGAATTATCGCTATGCCTGGTATGCTTGGAATGGGCGGATATCTGACCGTGTACGTTCACCTTTACCTGGAACGGGCCGATACTTAGCCCGCCGCCGCCGGTCAACTCCCCCGTTTTGCTGTTGTCCTTTTCTTGAGTGTCGGAACTCGTAACACTCATGGTGAAATTGATTTCGGTTTCCTTTACCGCCAGGGAAGGCGTGTTTATCAACGCCAGCAAAGGCACTTCCAGGTCCACGGTTTCCATATGGCTCTTGCCGGTCAACGCATTCGGCGTAGATGGACGCTTAAATGTAAAATCTACAGTCCTGGCTGTTAATTCCTTTTCGTCCCCGTCAACAAATCCGACATCTTTAATGAAATTCGCAGTCGCGGTAGCTAATAACGTCTGGGCGTCACTCGCTGCCTGTAGCGGCCCGCCGATTAAGTCCTTCATAGGAAGACCCCGGAATTGTCCACTCATGTTTATTAGTTCTGAGTCTTCCGCCATTTCTGCTCCTATCGTGGGAATGTCTGGTGTATTTTATCGTTTATGAGCATGACGCCCTCACTTGCGTCTGCACCCTTGAATTTAATTTCTACCTGGGCCTGTGATTTCCGGGTTAAAAACCTTCTAGGCAATGAGCCGACTAAATCATCGTTTTTTAGCCCTCTGAGATCGACTTCAAAATTGACTTTTAACTCATCCACGGCCAGGGAGTTATGCTTGCTTAACGAAAAAAGCGGCACTTCCACCGTTGTTTCGGTCAGTTTCCCATGTTCCGTATGCGGCAGGTTTAGGACAATGCTTTTCGGCTTATATGTCCCGTCCTCGTTTTTATCGAAATATCTTTCCTGTAACGTGTCCCAGATGCCGCCCTCGACATCCTGGGAAGCGGTTACAATGGCCTCATGGACCGCCGCAAACATCGCTTTGAGCGAAAAAGCCGCCACTAACCGCTTTTAACCTTGCTGGTTATAGCTTGCTCAATTACAGGCAATAGCCTGATCCCACAGAAGCCAATCATAAAAGCGATAGCCGGACCCCAGGTGACGTCCAACTCCCAGTGTTTCATGATTGGTGGAATGAAAAACTCCGCTGCCGCCCAGCCAACTAAAATAGCCAACACAAGATCGCGCCAGCTAATTGACTTCTTAACGGCCCAATTGGCTAAACCGCCTACTCCTGACGCTCCTATGCAACAAAACTTTGCGCCAAACGTCAGTATCAACCATTCCATTTTAGACGATGCTAGATAGGAACTGGTTTCTTATATTCTGGATTTGCGGGGTATATCTCTGGCCCGCTTGCTGAGAAGCGAGTACATTCGCTAACCCGCTGGGGTATAAATCGGCTACGTTTACAGGGCTTCCAAATGTGAAGCTGGCCTCTGGAGTTGTCTTCGGCCCGAACTTCGCACGTTCTACCGCCTGTAATCTTTCCAGTTGCTTTTGATTATCCAAAGCGGGGTTATACCAGCCAGGAGCAACCCCCGCCATAACATAGCGTTGCGGGTCGCCAAATTGCTGCGCCCCCATCGGTGCCGCTTCCCTTTTTTTGAGATGATCGGGCAAGGCAGCCCATTGCTTCTGCGCCTGTGACCGACCTATTACTGGACCCATTATTTTTTCCTCGTCGGTTTTCTTTTAATGGGGGTTTTTACTGGTTTTCCGTAAGCCATAATCTCTAGACAGTTGTGGACATTGACTGAATCTTACCTTCCGACTGCTGGTTTGACAAGCCATAATGGACGGCCAGTTTGTCCAGACTGTCCCGTAAAAGGGCCAATCCCTTGGGGTGCATATGTCCGGCGTTATTGTTCCACAGACAAACTTCAATCACGATATTTGCCGATTCCTTCAAGGCTTTGCAGGCCCGCTGATGTTCCGCCATTTTCTCTAGTTCCAGGTCTTTTTCACCACCAACAGGTGCCGCATAACTCCCGATTAGCCTGGGCATTCGGTAATTGTGTTGAAATATCCGGCCCGCGTCATACTGACGGGCTGTAATGAGATTTCTTCTCCAGTAGGTTTGAAGCTGATCTTCTGAAACATTGCGTATTCTGAACTTACCGGCCCTGGCAGTCTCCTCAGATACATATTCGTTGCGCTGCCTAGCAAACTGGTTTGGAACTTCGCGTGTCTCACGTTTCATTCACAAGCTCCATTATTTTCATCACCAAAGGGCTACCAAGAGACTTCTGAATGTCATTAGGAGATACCCCGTTCTGTAGGGAAACCGAAATAATTACCGCTATATCGTCCAGCAGATAATCCATGTGAGAGCCGACTTTGCTTCCACGAATGAATACTTCCTTGGCCCGCATTTCCGTTAGGTCATAGCCTATCGACACATGATATTTCTCTCCATCCATCAAAACGGAGTGCGTTATTTGAGGTCGCCTATTCTCTAGTCGCTGTCTCGCCATCACATTTCCAGCATCGGTTGCTGTTCGAGGTTGTGCAGCCAATCTTGCTCTTTTTTTGCTCTATTCGCTGATTGATAGTCTTTCCATTCCACGCTTTTGAAAATAGCTTTGTGATTAACCCAACGAGTGAAACGGCGTTGATATGGATCGGACCTGTCGTAAGGCATAGCGTAAGGATCGCACCCGTAGTCGCGCAACTTCTCAACTCGATATAAGTCTTGTTCTGGTGTCGTGTTAAATCCGATTAAGACATAAAACGCCATCTGGTGAGGCTTAACTCCTGCATCCGTGACTATTTTGATCCCCTTGTCGATTAGTTTTTCCGTCCCTTTCCCCCATTGATCCCAGGCAAAATGCACTTGTTTTGCAGTTTTGTTAATATTGCTAAACTTGACAGAAGCTAACGCAGCGGCTTGCTCCTCTGTAATGA
>VTLG01011208.1_pt1 | contig 31682 bp, 45 predicted proteins | sample 4694571 | NCBI WGS metagenome assembly VTLG01 (sample SAMN12604809, study PRJNA352737) | marine metagenome | biome: ENVO:00000447; feature: ENVO:00000209|ENVO:00000569|ENVO:01000036; material: ENVO:00002151; isolation source: viral sequences binned using virsorter ...
TCAGAACACCCAAAAAAATTAGCAACCTCTCTTACAGTACAACCATAGGAAGCTAACTTCTCTACTTGTGTTTTATCTATATCATATTTCTTTGGTCTAGCCATCTACTTTCTCTGCCTTTTGTCCTGTAAACTTTTCCCATCTATTTATAGTTACATCACAATAATGTGGGTCTAATTCCATTCCATAACATACTCTGTTGGTTTTCTCACAAGCAATTAATGTGCTGCCACTACCTAAAAAAGGATCTAATATTTTTTTATATTGACCATCTATGTTCATGCACCACAAAATAACTTCTAATGGTTTTTGAGTTGGGTGTTTTTTCTTTTCTTTACCCCAATGGTGTGATAGGTGTCTAGTGTTTTTGCCTAAATTAGTCCATGCTAATTCAAACTCACTAAAGCTCAAATTATCATTTTTTTTATGCCAACATAACCAGTCATTGTTTATAGGTAAAATATCTGTAAAATAGTTTCCACCCCATATTATAAATTTTTTAGTGTAATTAAAAAAACTATCTAGCTTAGGCTTTTTGCTATCCCAATCACCTCTGTGAAATTCTTTTTTACCTGTTCCTAATGTCATCTTATCAGCATCTATTCCATAGGGTGGGTCAGTTAGTAGTAGCTCTGCTTTATTACCATCTAATAATAAATCTATATTTTCTTTCTTAGTTGAATCTCCACATAATAGCCTGTGCTTACCTAATTGCCACACATCTCCTAACTTACATATAGGCTCTACTTCTTCAGGTATTTCATCATCATCTATTAGACCTTCCTTTTCTTCTTCAAATAAATCTAATTTTAATTCACTATCATCAAATCCCCAGTCATGTAGTTCTTCTATATCAAAGTTATTAGCAAGTAAATCATAATCCCAATCACCTGTATTTTTATTTAATCTTACATTAAGTTCTCTTTCTTTATCATAATCTAAATCTAATTCTAGGCAGGGTACTTCTTTAATGCCCATAGCTTTTGCTACTTTAGTTCTTTGATGCCCACCTATAATAATGTTTTTTCTATCTTTGTTTTTATTAATTATAATAGGGTCAACTAAGCCAAATCTATGTATAGAATCCTTCAGGTATTTAAATTGGTCTTTGGATAATTGTCTTGGATTGTATTCAGCAAATATAAGCTCATCAATCTTTCTATTTACTATATTTTTTATGTTTGCCATAGTCGTATTATACTCAACAACACACAACTCTTTCCACAATTATTTTAAAATCAGGTGCTTTTATTTGTTTTATTTCTACAATATCTAACCATTTAGGACTGTCATCATGTAAAAAGTTTTCAGTACACATTGCATCTATAAACTGCTTTAATCCACCTACTACATTATCATAGTCCATTAATCTTTTAACAAAACAATTAATCCTAAGCTCACATTTTTCTTCAGTAGGCTTTATCTTGTGTAACCTCATCTGATTCCTAATTAATATCCTGTACTGACCTTTAAGCCTTTGTTTTTTAGCCCAGTGCATTCTATCTATCATGTTTCTAGAAAACACTCTATGGTCTATCTCTATTGTATCACCATATTTTAAAAGCTTTTTTTCTTCTTTTGACTTCATCATTCCTTTTTTTTCTTATTTTTATATAACACTCTTTGCATGTCTTTATTTTGTAACCTGTGTAATTCCTATAAAACTTTTCAGGCTCTTTTTCTTTTTTGCATTTATTACATTTGAGCAAGGGTGGCATGGAGACTAAACCCTGTAAGTGTGTAGGGATTTAGAATAGGTTAAGGTAGCCACCCTCACTTTTTCTTTCTTCTATTTCTTTTGTACTTTTTTATAGCAGCATTCTTTTTTCTTCTTTCCTGCTTTCTGTACTTTGCTTTCTTGTTTGGCATATTTTTCTGCTTCCTTTTTAGTTACAAACCTTCTGCCATTAGCTATATATATAAAACCTAATTCTTTAGTAATCATTGTTTCTTAGGCATTAGTTTAGACTGACAACATCTACTATCTTGCTTCAACTCATACTTATCATAAAAATCTGACTTATTGTACTCTGAGCATTTTTTGTTACTGCAAAACCCAAGATAGAACTTTCCTGTGCTGTCCATCTTAAATTTAGTAGTTTCTTCTTTCTTATTAAAGTCATTTTTTTTCCACCTAGCTAATCTTCTTCCAACATCAAACACACCACTTTTCTTTTTGATTTTCTCCCATAGCATTGTTTTTCCATCACTTTCTGTGTACCAATCAACAAAAGCTATTCTAGTATCTTTATCATATTTATCTGCAAAATCACTTACTTTATTTTTAAATTGAAGTTCTCTATAACCTAGTGTTTTCTTATGTGCTGCACTAACTTCTAATATGCTTGTATCCATGTCTTTCTCCTTAACCTTATCTTTATCTTTATCTTTATCTTGTACTGTACTATGTACACTTTCTAAACTGTTTGAGACAGTTGCTAAACAGTTATATTTTTCTAATATTTTTATCACACTAGCATGAGCTTTCACATTAGGATTAAGCTCTCCATACTGAAAATCAGGAAAAGCCTTAACCCACCACTTATCATCTTTTATTACTTTAATGTGGTCTTTTAAATGCTCATCAATATCTTTCTGTTTTACTGGCTTACCTATCTGAAATTCTGCAAGCTCTAAATCCACATCATACATTCCTGCATGGTCGCAGTTAGTAATCATATAGAAATAAAACAACTTCATATTTGGTGGTAGGCATCTGTACCATTTGCGTTTCCACAGGCTTGTATCTACAAAGCGTTTTGCCATACTTAATCTCCTTTTTTAGTCCTTAACCTTGTTTCTAACTTATTAAAACTATACCTTAACACCAAACCTTCTTATGTCTTCCATAGGTATTTTGTAAAACTCTTTGTTGTTTTCAGGATAATGCCCTGTTTCTAAATCACCATTATCAAACAAACTTCTTATATAGTGTATCTCTACTAAATAAGATTCTTTATATTGAGGACTATGAATGTGAAACAATAAGCTACCACCCTTGCTTTCTGCCAAACTATGATATTGTTGATAATATTTTAAATCATAAGACTTTATTTTGACATGGTCACCAGTTTCTTTATCTGCTACCTTACACTCTACAAAGTGAAAATCTTTGTTTACCATCATAAAATCAGGTGATGCTTGGACTAGCTTGGGCAACTTAAAATATAAGTCACCCATAGCAAAGCCTTCCTTTTTAGATATACCATACTGCTTGTACCATATATGATGTTTTTTGCAAAACTTCTCAAACTCTATTTCACCTAAATTTCCATAAGCTTTTCTTCTTTCTAGTGCTTGATTCATATCTATCTCCTAAACAACCTGTTAAGTTTATTAATAACCATTTTAAGTTTTATGATTAAAATAACATTTACACACACTGATACTATTGCTATTATCTCCATTATTTCTCCTTATTTAACTATTTTAACATAGACAGGATTCCAAGCTGCACCACCTCTTTCCATGCTGCTAGAACCCATCATTAAAAACATACAAGTGGCTAGTAAAAAGCCTATTATAATTGATTTTATATTTTTCATCATCATCTCCTTATTCAAAAAAGCTATCAGCTTCTTCTTTGCTTACTGTATGGCTATTTCCTTCTTCAACCTTTGCAGCTCTTAAATTCATTTCTTCTTTAGCAGGTTCTTTCCACTTATCAACTGAGCATTTATCTGATATTATCCAAATTAAATCCTCATCAGGAGCAGTTCTCCATGTAAGATTCTTTTTTTCTTCTTTCTTATAGCCTATTTTTTCATCTCTCCAACCATCACCACTCAAATCAACTTTTTTAGCCTTAGAGGGTGCATTTTGTTGCAATTTAGCAGTAATTACTTCTTCAGCAGATGCTATTTCTTTTGAAACATCTAATCCAATATTTAAAAATCCCATTGCCCTGCCCAAAGCACTTGTTTCACATACCTCTAAACTTGAAGTTTCCATTATTGGACTTGAGCCTATATCTTCATAAGCATGACCAACATAAACTTCTTCACCAACCTTTACTACTGCTTTAACTACTACAATACCATCTTTAAATTGTATTATTTCAGTTATTATTGATTTAGTTTCATCTTTATATTTTTTGTGAAACTCTCTAACTCTTTCAGCTACAGTTACATAATCATTTCCATGTATTTTTACTGGCATTTTTCTATCTCCTATTTGTTTATCATTTGAATTTTATTTGTAATATGTATGTATGGATTCTGTGGATTAAATCCTAAGAGTTCTAGTAAAGCATCAGCAAGCTCTCTAGACATCTTCTTCTTTCCATTGAGGTATGCAGATAGATTGCTTGGTTGTATGCCTAGCTGCTCTGCAAAGTATTTTTGTCTGTAAGGTGAGTATTGTACCAAAGCCTTAAATAGCATTGGTGTATGCTCATCTATCTTAATGTAATATTCACTCATCTTGATATAATCTCCAATACTAATAATATAATTAAATAATACATACTAATTGATATAAAAATTGGTGCATATCTTTCAATATATTTTTCTATTTTGGTAGGCATTTTATTGCTCCTTTCTTGTTTTTTAAAATCCTTAATATAAACACTATAGCAACCACTTTTAAAATCCCAGTAATAAAGCTATCTATTGTATATATTAAATCAAAAACCAACTCTCCCATATCCTTTCTCCTTAATTAAATTTTTGGTGCATTTTGTATTGGGGTGGTATCACCTAAAGCTGCCCTTCTACCTTGTATGCACCAAACAAGTTTATTTATTTAGTTTTTTTAACCTTGAAGCCCATTAATAATTCTGTTAGCATCATCTATATCATTTTGAAGATTAGTTATGATATTTTGAACAGCATCACAAGGCATAGCATTAAGTATTGCTGAGCAAGCATTAACAGTGTTTATGTCAATATGTAGAGTTCCATCATCAAAAAAAGTATCTGTAACTATACCCCTACTTCTAAGCATATTAATCTGTGTTCTGCTTACATCAAAACATCTATTAATACCTCTCCAAGTATCACTATCTCTATCCATTTGGTCTTGACTAAGCCATACTCTTATAGTATCTCCACAATCGCTTATTGCATTTGTAAATCTTTCTTGTTGCTCTGAATTTCTTATGTTAAAACCATCTAGCCTATTACTATTATTGTCATCCCAACTAAAAATATTCATAAGAATATCTACTATATTTCTATTTCTACTTATATTATTTATTTGTGTATTATTCATTTTAATCTCCTTTGTTTCCCTTAACCTCCTATATATTAACACTTTTACAATATTAATGTCAAGGAAAATCGCTAACTTTTTTATATTTTTTTTAGTTTATCGAGGAGAAATAGATATAATAAATATATATGTAGTAACAAAAAAGGCTCTAAAAAGAGCCTTAATTGTTGTGCGATTTGTATTGTTAGTTTACCATGTTTCTGTTATAACAAGGGAGGTTGAAAACAAGTTGTTTGCTACCTGTTTGAAGGAGGGTTTGTTAGTTATTCTGCATAATGCAAATTCTAAATCATCATTGTCATCACTATCAACTGCTTGTGCATCAGGGCAGAAAATAAAAGGCAAGTTGCCCATGTGTGTTAATTTAAAAAATGAAGATATTGAGGTGTCAAAGTTATCTACTGAGTAGTCATCTTCAATTCCATCTGTAAAAGTATCATTATAAAATTTATTAGCATTGCTTGCTTTGTCAAACATATTATCATCAGATATAAAAGATAAGCCTACTGTCCATTCTCTCCTTGCTCTATTTGACACTGTTGTATAATCTCTGCCATTTGTTTTTTGAAGTGTCCATGCAGGCAAATCGCCAAAGTTTGGAACACCTAAATAGTTAATATTAGAAATTGTTGAGCCACCTATTGTAGACACTTTTTTAATTCCTTCTTGTTTGTAAGTAGCAGTAGCTTGCAACTCAAAAGCATGCTCAGGTTCATAAAAAATACCACAAGTATTTGCCCCTATAGTTATTTTATTGTTAAGCCAGTCTGCCCAACTTGCATCTGCATTTCTGCTAATGTTTATAAATTCTAAAACATTAAATCTTCTATCTTCATTATTGTTTTTGCCTGTTATTTCCCATAAAGAATAGCCATCATATTTAGCCTTTCCTGTAGTGCCTGCATTTGAACTAGTTGCTGTAGCTTCATAATTAACAATTTCTTTGAAAGCATTAGGATTGCAATATAAATTATTTCCTAAACCATCGCTACCTATAAATCTTTGACACATGTGAATTTCAGAGCCAAGTTCTTCTTGCAAACTTGCAAACTTGTGACCTAAAACACCTGCATACCAACCTGAAGAATGATGTTCGTCAGCACTTGCATTATAATATTTTAATAATTTATTAATTTCATAATCTTCAACTAATTCTTGCGCATTAAGGTTTGCAGGCTCTTGATTTATTCCAAATCTAAAAGCTGCTTTATAATTGCTATAGTCACCTTGAAAATTATTAAGTTGATAAGGGTTCATTGTATATACTTTTTCTTGATTAGGTTCATCAGATGTTAGCAGTCCTGAAGCTGTTGTGCCAAAGTATTTCCCTATACTTTTTAAATAACTTAGTATATCTGCATAAAATCTTGGTTTGCCTATTTGTCTTTTTGCCATTTTTACTCCTAAATAACTGACTTCTTTATTGTTTTCTTTATGATGGTCTGTTGTTCTATTTCTTCATATTTTCTGCTATCTATTTCAAATTTAGAATTACTGCTTGACCACAAACTATCATTTTTAAATATAATATCTGCATTATATTGTTCTAAATTCCAATTAACTACTACACATTTTGTTATGTTTAAAGTACCAACATAAGTAAAAAGTAAAGGAGTAAATTCTGATTGTGATAAACTATAGATAACAATCTTTTTTTTGCCTATTTTTATAGTCCAACCATCTCCTAATTTTTTTATAGCTTTTATTGCACCAGTGTAATTAATTTCAATTCCTGCAACTTCTCCTGTCGTTTTAAAAAAAACATTTCCATTACTATAATCTATTTTGCCCCTTATAGATTGTGGTTTGTTTAGTCTGTCTATTTTATCTATCATTCGTTTATAATCCTTTGTACCATAGTAACAACATCTAAAACATTTAAATTTCCATCTTGATTCATATCAGCTGATTCAATTTCTTGTTCAGTAAAATCTGCAGCTTGCACAATTGAATTTACAATTCTAACTATATCAAGGATATTTACAAAGCCATCTTGGTTAATATCTCCTAACAATTCTGTATATGTGCCATTATCTGTATATGTGCCATTATCTGTATATGTGCCATTATCTGAATTAAGCTCATATATTGATTCAAAAGTTGTATTTCTCCAAATTAAAGAGCTGTAACTCATGTGGTGTAATTGTATAGCTTTTATTTTTACTGAATTAACTGATTTATTGGTTTCTGTTACCATAAACAAAGGCAGTATATATTGCCCAGACCTTATAGGCATATCATTGATAATATTATCTAAGACATATTTTTCACCATATACTTTCTTTCCTAATATCATTTTGTCAAACTCTACAAGGTCACCTATTTCTAAATTAAAATATTTTAAAGGCAATGTAAGCTCTACTATATTATGTTGATTTTGTCTGAATTGCAATATGTGTTCAGCTAAATCTTTGGCTGTAGCACCATCTTGAATATATTTATTTTCAACAATAACATGAGAATCTATGTGGTTAATTGTACCATCTTCATTTGTTTTTACACCATAATAATTATCTGTTTGAAGATTTTGTGCAGTACCTGATTTAAAGTATCCACCATTAGCTTGTATTTTGCCTGTTGACTTAACAAAACTATCTAAGCCTATATCATAGCCATACCTGACCTCAGTTTCAGTTAATATATCTTTTATAGGTGTTCTTTTGAAATTATATTTTATAACATCATACTCAAATATTTTATATATATCTTCATTACCATTATAGGTATTTTTTATTGTATTAAATTTTAAAATATCAGATGATAAGCTTGTTATTAATTTTGAGCTTTGTGATATTTCAGATATTAATTTTTTAGCACCTATTTTTTCAAATAAACTAAAATCTAAATTCCAGTCTATGTTTTCACCATTGCTGTTAATCTTGTGTTCTAATCTTGCCTCTCTAAGCAAATCAAAATTTACTGCCTCTGAATAACCTAATTCTTGCTCTAACAAATGAAAAATTACATCACAAGGTTTTTGTATTAATTCACTTGATGGAGTATATTCACTAATTATTGGTTCATCAGGTAATATAGTTTGTATTGTTGGAATATCAGTATAAATTATTTTTGAAGAACTCTCCATTAAATCAAATTGTGTTTGTGCATCTTCTGAATATTGCACATAAGCTGAAGAATCTAAAGAAGTCATAATAACTATAATGCTGTAGCTATCTGTTTGACTAGATATTTGTGTGCTTGTGTATGTTATAGGCACTTCAACTGATTCTCCTGCACTTATTGTATAAGATGTTTCATTGTACTCTATAGTTCCATATTGTGCTGCATCTTCTTCATCTAAACTAGCCTGCAACATATCATTAAAAGAAGTTAAATCATCTTCATAGTCAAAAGCATAGACATTAAATGTTCCATTAAAATCTGCATTTGATTCAACAGTAAAGATTCCTTCAGCAGTTTCTCCTGTTTGAACAAATAATTGTAAGTTTGATAAGCCTGTAATTGATAAGCTAAAGTCATAAGTTGGGGCTTGTAATACAGGTGCAGGATATGGTAAAAAAGCATAGCTTTTATTAGCTGAACCAATATGCTTTCCTGCTCCAATTGTAAATTGCCTTGACCCTACCCCATCACTTACATATCCAATTGCTAAATTTAAGTGGATTAATACTTCTGTTTGAATTTGATATAAATTTATATATCTTTCTTCATATTCTTGAGTTTGATTTTCATCATAAAATGGAGCATCTTCATTAATTGCCAAATCCCCTAGACCATTATTTAGGGTGCTCCATATTGTGTTATTTTTAGCAGAAGAAGTATATCTTATTCTTTTTACACCACCTACTGTATCTATAGACCCTACAAAAAAAGGAATATCTACATATACTGATTCGTTTTCAATGTTCCAATAAGGCTCTAAATAAGCCATGTGCTCTCCATTAGAGCTGTAACTTGTGTGTTCAACATACTCAAGCCCTGTGCTTGGTGGAGTCATCTTTAAATAATGTCCTAAAATTTTCTCATTATAATCATAAACATAACCTATATTGCCTTCATTGTTGTAAGACATAGCATTACTACTAATTCCTGTAACTTCTGTAGTCCAGTATGTAGCCCAATCATAATTGTTGTATCCTTGACCTAAAGCCATAAGCCCTTCAATAAAAAACAACTTATCACTTGCATCAGGATTGTTTACAATATCAGTAAGCTTAGTCCATTCTGAAGTAGCTGTATTTCCATCATGAGGTACAATTTCTATTTTTAAAGTGTTATTGCCAATAATTATATCATTAACTTTTCTCCAAATAAGGGCTTGCATTAATATCCTCCTCCACTTGACCCACCTGACTTACCTAGCCCACCTGTCCCACTTGATTTAGCTATACTTCTTGTTTGTTTTTTATATCTTTTTTTGCCTTGTTGTTTCATAGGTTTTGATATATTAGCTTCCCTAGATTGCATTTCATTCATATCTTGCCTTACAACAAAGTCAGATTCACCTGATAGCACAACAACCTCATTACCTGTATATCTTCCACCAAGGTCATCAACCCTGCCTTCAACTGTTGCAAATAAACCATAATCCATAAAATCACTTAATATTGCTCTTTTGAAAACTCTTAAATAATTAAATTTTAACCAATCTATACCCATTCTTCCACCTTCAGCTGCATATATGTAAGGTTCAGGGCTTGCTCCATCTGCACCTCTACCATAACCACCTATAGTAAAATGTGTAAATCCTATATCATCAACAACTACTTCATATTGACTAGGGTTTGTTGAGCTATCAGAATAAAATTCAACTTTGTCATAAGCAAGGGTCAAAGGGTTTGCATTTTCATCTTGCACAGTATCATCAGGTGTTAGTTCATCAAATCTTGTAAACCTAACAACTTTATTTCCTATTTGAAAGTGTATTTTTGGTCTGCTATAAGACCATTCTCCTGAGATTGTATAGAAACCCAAAACCTTTACTGCAGCATTTAAATCATATAAAATAGATGCTTTGTTGTCTATTATTTTAGTTTGTTTTTCTCCTGTAGCATCAGGCAATGTTTGTATTTGTGTTAAAATATTGTTAGAATTGCAAAATGGTTCTGTTTGCATTCTCAAAGCATTTCCTGACAAATAAGCTTGATATAGATAATAACCATCAGTTGCTGTGTAAGGAGTATAAATAGCATGTTCATTGTTTCCCCAAAGCCATGTTTTTTGTTCTGCAAAGGGAGCAGGCACTCCTCCAAAATCTTGTTGAGTAAAATATGAGCCATCTACTTCAGTTGTATTGTTAATTCCATTAATGTCTGTTGAGCATACTATAGGACAAGTTACATCACCTGTAGATGATAGATTTGCATATTCTTCTCCAAAAAAAGGAACTAAAAAATCTTCTCCATAAAAATCTATAATTGTACTAAGCCATTGGTGTCTTGTCCTTCCTGATACAAAAGTTGGTTTTGATTCTTGATAAACTTCAACAAAATTATAAGATATAGGTGATGAGCCAAAAATTGCTTGACCTTGTGTAGTTTCACCTGTAATATCTATTGACCTAGAAAAAATAAATTTATTATCATCAGTTTCTTCAAACTGGTCACGATTTGCACTTGAAAAAGGTGTGTTTGATTTTATTTCATTAAATTTTACAGGGTTTTTAGTGATTTTTAAATATACATCATCTAAAAATACTTTAGGTGTGCTCGCACTTTTTATAAAAAAATCATCAGCTACAGAAGCATAATTTTCCTGCCCATCATTTGGTGTGTAGATTAGTGGACTTCTTTGGACTACACCAAAAACAATAGGAATAGGTTTGTTTCTGTATTTTTCAGGCACTCCTTCAGAAGGTGAATATCTTGATGGCAAATCTTTATTTAATGTTAATTCTGTTCTATCTTCTGCACTTATTGTAATATTATCTATATTTTCATTTATACTAGCAACATATCCTGAATACACTTTAAGGCAATCATCTAATGATTGTGCAGATTGAGATTTGTAATATATATTTAATTTTTTATTCATTACTGAAGGAGAAAACAACCTTTCTCCTAAAGTTTTGTCATTATATAAAACATTTATTAAGGATATATTAACAGATGAAATTTTAAATATTTTTTTTACAGGGTCAATAGATTCTTTTATGTTACCAATATTTTTAAGAAGTGGGTCATAATTTTCTCCTAAAACAACTTTAGATGTTGAAAGAAAAATTCTATCATCTATAACCAACAATGGTATTAAGTAAGTGTCTTTGCTTTGTATATCATTTTTAAATTTTTGAGGTAAATCTAACATTATCCTATGCCTATATCTCCACCTTTTCTCAAAGCATCTTGTATAAGAGGTATCGCTTCATCTTCAATAAAATCTCTACTTAACACATTGCCTTGAAAGATTACAGTACCACTACCTCTATTTGCACCTTCATTGTTTGTAGGCTCAATATCAACATACTCTGCACCTGCTTCACCTGCTAAAAATAAAGTAGGTTCTGTAACTACTCCATCAAAACCTTCTGCTGCTTTTACTAGCCCCATTTCTTTAACAGCACCTTGCATTAAACTTCCAACCACACCACTTGCTGCTACACCACCTATTGCACCAAAAATACCAAACTTTTTAAAGCTATCTGCAATAAAAGCTGCAACTGCTTCTTGTGCTTTAGCTACAATAAACTGACCTGCTGCTGCACCTGCTGCATCTCCTGCTGATTTAAAAGCTGCTCCTGTTGACATAGCACTTGCAACTTGTGCTTGTGTTAAATCTCCAAAGGCAGCACTGACTTTATTGTATGTTGCAGCTAACTTGCTTAGTGTTGATATTTCTAGCTCTGCATTTTCTACAGATTCAATCTTTAAATCATTGTTTTTTCTAAATTGCTGATTCTGAACTTCAACAACTTCAATATCTTCCTGCTCTTGTTGTGTTATTCTTGCATTAATATCTTCTAAATTCTTTTTTTCTTCAGCTAATTGTGTGACTATAGTTAATTCATCTATTAATCCATCTACTCTTTGTTGTCTTTCATTAATAGCATCTTCTATGTTTTGAGCCTCATATTGTAATGCTTCTATTTCTTCATCTGACATTTTGCTTCTGTTTTTATGCAAATTTTCTTCAACTTCTATTAGCCTTGCCATTCTTATAGCTCTTTTATCTTCATAAACTTGAATAGTTGCTTGTAATTGTTCAGCAGTTCTTGTGCCTTCCCTATCTCTCTCTAGCTGTCTTATATTTTGTTCTGCTAATATTTTTTCTAAGCCTAAAACTTCACCACCCATATTTTGTATTTGTCTGATTCTTGTTTCTAAATCAGTTTCTGTCATTCTCTTAAAGAAGTTGCCAACTGCACCTGCTGCACTTTTTACATAGCCTGTCAATGTATTAATAGCAGGTGATAAAGCCTCACCAATAGATTGAAACATGCCATCTGAAGCTACAGACATTTGTGCTATAGCATCTGATGTTGTTAATTGCTCATCACCTAATGCTGCAACTTTTTCTGTAGCTGAATCTAAAGCAGCATTATTAAAAGCAATTTTCTTTTCTTGGTCTGTTAATTGTGATACTGTTTTACCTATTGATGCAGCATAATCTTCATTAGCTTTTTCAGTTGAAACTATAATACCTAAATTGTCAAGCATCATTATAGACTGCCTACCCATACCAGTAACTAAAGAATCAACAGCATCTTTAGTATCTACACCAAGAGACTTACCTAGTCTTTGTGCAGTATCAAAAAGCTGAGCCATTTCTTCTTCTGAACTAGCAACTCCAAGTGTCATAGCTTGGTTTGCCATTCTCATCAAATCTACATCATTAACTGTTCCATCTAGTGCTTTTCTATATTTACTTAATGCACCACTTGTTCCACCCATAGCTTTATTTAAATTCTCAAATGGAGTAGATAAGTTTTCTGCTTTTGTCGCTAAATCTATAGATTGCTTAAATCCATTAATAATACCTTGAGCTCCAAAATATGCTGCACCTGCAATGCTTGCTGACTTAGCAAGTTTTCTCATACTAAGCCCTACTTTATTTGTACCCTTAGCAGCCTTATTAGCTCCTAATAGCTTTATTTTTATTCTTTGTAAAAATGTTTGTCCTGCCATATTATTTATCTTCCTTGCTAGCTTTTTGTATTTCTTTCTTAATTAATAAAAAATCATCAACAAGTTGTGCAGGTGTTTCTTGCAAACTTGGATAAGGTGGGCATTTGAAGTTGTCACAAAATATGTATTTTTTAATTAAATTTTGACATTTTTCATTATATAATTGATGGTGGTCTGCAAAGAAAAATAATTGTGTATAAAGGGCTTCACCTATATCATATCCTTTATTTGTTGCTTCTTCATAACATTGCATCAATATATCATATACCTGTTCTTTATTTTGTATTATAACTTTATTTTGTGATACAGGATTTAAACCCTCATAAGGGTATTCTTTTAAAATTGTAGAAGATGGTTGTTTTACTGCAAACCAAACATTTAGAATTAAATCTATTTCATCAATTTTTTTTTATTCACAACCTCATAACATCTATTGGCAATAGCTATTATTTCTGTATCAGTAAAAACATTAATTTCATCATCAGTTAATGTAGTTGCTACTCTAACCATATTAACCCAATCACCAAAACCAATATTACCTATACCACCACTTTTTGTTATGACATTATTAAATTCAATCCTTTCATCAAGGTTTAAATCCTTTACCTCAAATGTCAATTCTTTGACATTCTCACCTTTTATTTTAGCATTCTTTGACATATTTAATCTCCATTTAGTATGTTAATATACTAAACAAGATTATGTTTACCAAGCTGATTGAGATTCACCTACAAACTGCTGAAGTAAAAATGCTTCAGTTGAGCCATTCTGCACACACTCAAAAGATAAGTTGTGGAATATTCCATTTTCACTTATGTCTTGAGCTGGGTCGCCTGTGTATTGTATTTCAGCTAATATGTTCATTTCACCTGCTGCACTTACAGTTCCATCACCCCACTTTAAAGCAAGTGATAAAGTATCTCCATCTAGGAAATCTTGAATTACATTGTTACCACTACCATAATCAAACTCGTCATCATATTTAAGTGATATGCTTCCAGTAATTGCATACTCAGGCAAAGCATAGGCTTCAGCATTACCATTACCATCAAAACCCAATCTATTTACACCATTTGCTATATTAAAGTTAAATGATTTTAAAACTAAGTTTTGTGTAGCATTACCTTCAACATCAAGTGTTTTAGTAGTAAGCCCTCCAATATGGTAATATGAAGTGCTTGGTGCTGTCCAGTTAGCTATAGTAAAATCAGTTTCTAAAGCTGTAGATGTGCTAACAGGTTTTGAGAATCCTGAGTAGTAGGTACCTCCCATGCTCAAAAATCCTGAATTTGAGCCATAGTCAGCAGATATGCTTAAATCTGAACACACTGCACCACAAACCTTAATTCCTTCACTAGCAGCAGGATAGTAAGCTAAATTAACACTATGTGGCAAATTTCCACTTGTTGCAGTACCAACTGATGTTTTGTTACTGCTGCCATCAAATTCAGTTGTGTGAACTTCACTACCACCACTACCTGATTCACTATGCTCTTGCCCTACTAAACATAAGTGTTGTGATAACAATTCAGGTGTAGCTATCATCTCAAATGGCATTGTAACAGTACCACCTTTTTGACTTATAATTGTATCAGTAGCATTTTTAATACTGCCTTTTCCTGATAATAATCTTGATTCCCTAGTGATGTTAAATGTAGGTTTTTGTACTTGTACTATTGGCAACTGTCTATAGGCAGTACCATCAGCACCTGAGCTATCTAAGCCTACACCAAAATTACCATCAGTTTCAGCTTTTATACCTGCTTTTACATTACTTATAGGAAGAACTCTAGCATCTGCCATTATTTATTCTCCTTACTTTTTTTAGATTTTTTATTACTTACTTTTTCTACAATTTTCATAGCTAATAGTTTACTAGCTACACTTTCATCAATATCTACAACCTGACCATTTTTTAATGCTTTTCTTTCTGAAACATCACAAGGAATAGCTTGAGGTTCTAGATTATTAAATTTTTCTTTTGCTTTTACTTTCATATTTCTCCTATGATACATTGCCAATATGCTGACAAGTAAAATCATACTCTGCTACAAAAAAACCTTCTTCATCAATTTCTGCATCTAATTCCATATCATTCATTCTTAAGTCAAATGCAGTAGTTGAATCTGCTAGTGTTAATGTTAGATTGTCATGTATTAATGCTTCTATTCTAGAGCATTGGTTCATAACATGGTCTAAAAAGTTGTGATTTTCTCTCCTATCAGTAAACACATATTGTATTGTGATACTAAACTCTCTTTGCTCCATGTGTGAAGCATACTCTACTAAACTTGAGCCATTTGGTATAAGTCTAATAGATTCATTTGCTTTTAATAATGGTTGAGTTGTGGTTGTTTTCTGTACTGGTACAGGCATCTCTGACTTAATAGTTTCCATCAACTTGTCCATAATATTATTAAAATTATTTGTGTAAGTAACTGCCATCTATAATATTTTTCCTTTTCTACTTAAACTTATAGTTCCTGTAGAGGCATTTGATATTTTTCTTGTTTCAGATACTACTGGTATTTCCCACTGGTCATCTTCAGCCATAGCTGAACCTTGAAATCTTACCTGCAATCCACCCATACCTGCCCAACCATCTAGGCTTCCTGTTACTATATTTTCTGTTGTTTCTTGACCAAATAACTTATCATTTCCAAAGTACTCTACTTTACATTTAGCTACACCATAAGCACCTAATGTAGTGCAAGTTATTCTAAGAACATCATAGGCTTCACCATAATATTCACCTGCTGTTTCTACAAGTTGCATACTGCCTGTTTGTGTAATCTTTCTTATAGAGCCTTGAGAATCTTTGTCATCTACTTCAAATGATAACTTAAACTCACCTGCATTTAATCTATCTGTAATGCCTGTTTTGTCTGCATTTGTAACTAGATTGTAATAGTAATCTGCTTCTTCACTCATTGGGTCTTTGCTTCTAATTAAATTGCTAGCACATATATAGCAAGTAGCTTTAATAACTAGAGCATCATACTCTGCTGTCAAGCCACTAGATGCACTTTCTGAAATTTGTGTATTCTTAGGCAAAGGTGTTGGGTATCTAGCATCAAGTAAGTTGTTAAGCTCCATACTAGCATTAACTAGCTGCTGATTCATAAAATCTGTGAAATCTTTACCTGCTTCAAATATTTGGTTGTTTATAGTTGTAGATGTATAGTTGCTATTATAATATTCTAATTGATTTGTTGCACTATTATAAAACCATTCACCATTAGAATCTACTGCACCACTTGTTCCTTGTGCTGCTGCTTGTTCTTCACCATTAATAAAAAGAGTATCTATATAACCACAATCTCTAAACAAATGTAAATTGCCTGATGTTAGAGTTGGAAATATTTGAACCTTGTTGTCAAAATCTCCTGCCTTACTAAAGTAATTACTTAAGTCTGATATTCCTGCATAGCTAAAGCTAGTAACTGCCATTGTTTACCTCTTTTTTTAAAGTGTAGGGTGGAGCAAAAACTTGAACAACAACCCCAATTATTATATCAAAAATCTGCTCCACTCTACTATTATCCTAAACTGATTACTCTTATTTCTGTATCTGCTTTAGAGTTGCAACTTCTTGCCTCTAAAGTAACTGCACCATTAATTGTAGTAGCTGCATCTTCCATACCTCCTGAATGTGCTGCTTTAGTATTAGCACTCACTACAAATTCTGCATTTGGGTATGCATTTAAACTTATCTCACCTGTTTCTGCATTATATGAACCACTGCCACCTGCTCCACTTAAATTACCTTTTCCATCATCAAGCAAAAAGGCATTTACATTTTTCATTTCTGCATAGGTAACAGAATCTCTTATAGTGTCATCAGGTAGCTTTGCTGCAACAGGAGCTTCAAGCACACCTACAGCAGGAACAATTCCCACTCCAAATGGTGTAGTGCCTGAACTTGGTGCTGCCATTAATATTGCACCTGTAGATAATCTTGAATTATCTGTTATTCTTATATCTCCATTAACTATACCTATGCTGGCTTTTTTGTGTTTTAAATTAGTGCCTGACCTAAACTTTTCATTAATTGCACTTTGTATTTTAGATATTACATTGCCAAAAGTAACATCACTTGAATCAGTTGTAAAAGCTACATCATCTGATGAGCCTCCTGATATTGAAAGAGCAAAAGTGTATGTGGTTGATTTTGCTAAACCTGACAAAGTGCTTGAAGTAATGCCTGATAAACCAAATTCTTGATAGCCATGTTCATAAAACTTAATAGCTACAGAACCTGCAACTAATCCATCACAAACTGCATCACCTGTTCTAGCATAGCCAAAGAAATTTTTTGCATGGAACAATCCTGAGCCATTAGTTTTTACTACTGTTGCACTACCATTACCACCACCATTATAAGAAGTATCATCAAAGTCATGGTGCATATTAAAGAAAGGAAATCTGATTGCAACATCGTCTGCATGAGTTGCTGCTGTTGAGCCATACAGTCCTCTTTTTATTGTGCAAGTGCTATTAGCTAAATCAGCTCCTGTACCTACAGCAGTTACCTCACATATCTCATTCTCTATTCTTATTAAATCACCTACCTTAAAATATTTACTATGTCCATCTTCTAAATTTAAAGTTGTATGTGCAGCATCTGAACCCATTGTAGCTGAGGTTGCATGGTCTAAATCTGCACCACTATCAACATACTCATTTGAATTAGGCACAGCATTATCAACTAAAACACCCATGCCACCACCAACTGCTCCTGTTGCCCCAATTAATCTGTTATTAGGAAGATAAACACACTCACCTGCAGGAAGAAGCATTGCTAAATAATGTGTTGCATCACTTAATGAATCTGCTGTGTTGTCTGCATCAGTAGTCCATTCTGCTGTTGATATAAGAAGCTCACAGCCCACATTGCCAGTATTTTCTACTAGTATTGCTTTAGGGGCTGTCATTGTATCATTGGCTACACTTGTTCCATAATTAACTAAATCTATTCCTGCATTAGAATTATCTACTTTAATTACTTTATCAAATACTACATTGTAATTACCTGTTATGGTTTTAGTGTAATCTAATCCCTTTCCTGTACTTAATTTTATCTCTTTTGTATATTGAGCCATTTTATCTCCTTACTGATAATGATATTTTACTATTAATTGAGCTGTTAAATCTGTTGTTGCACCTACATTTTCTATAAAAGCTAATACTACTTTATCTGCTGCTACATTTGCAGAATCTATTGTTAATGTTGTTGTTGTTACTCTGTCGTTTCCTGTTGTTAGTGTAGAACCATTGTGTGCTAACAATGTACCATCAGACAAATCACCTGCACCACTTCCTGTGCCTGAAGCCATTGTATATGAAAACAAATGGAAATTGACACTATCTGCTGCTTCTCCTGCTGCTATAACTCTAACCTCATCTATTGTTATTGAAGATGGTATATAGAAAATAGAGCCAACTAAAGCATTTGCATTAGCTTCTGAAGATGATAGTGTGAATGTAGTTGCAGGGTCTGTGCCTGTTCCAAAATCTAATGGCGTTAGCCCTGCCCAACCACTATCAACAAACATAGAATGGTGCTGTCCATCTGTAGTACCTATATCTGTAACCATAAATCTTTGAACCTGACTATTAATGTAATTTTGATTTGTGCCTACTTTTATTGCTGTATTAGTTGTATCTACAGTTAGTAAATTAGTGCCACTTGCTGTTTCAACTACCATAGCATCTGTTTGGTCAGTAGTAGGCTTTATATGAAGCTTGTTCTGACCCAATGTTAAAGCAGTTTCTTGACCTAACCCATCTTTAATAGTTGTACCATTAGCAGTCCTGCCACTACCACTATTGTCTGTTTGTAATATATCTCCATATGTTGATGATATAGATTTGTTTGTAAAAGACATTTATTCTCCTATGATGTTATATCCCATTTAAACACCAAAGTAACATTTGTATCTTGAGGTGCAGTTGGTGCTGTTAATTTTATTGCATATATTCTACCTTTAGTAATTACATTAGTGCCTGATGTCATTGAATCAAAATCAACCACTACAGAAGTGTCATCAGCTATATCTATTGCTGTTGTTTTAGACCCTACTGCACTTAATGCAGGTACTTCTGTACCATCTGCTGATTCATGTATAGCAAATATTAAATTACCATCTTGAGCTATCTCGCTTCTAAACACAGCTCTTTCTAAAGTTCCAGTATAAGGAGCTACCATAGCAATAGATTCATTTTTACCTGGCAAAGATGTTGATTCAAACAAAGTTCCTCCTAAAGGCACAAAGTTGCCTGTTGCTGATGTATTAAAATTAGCAACCTTAAGTGTAAAATGATATTTTCCTATACCTACAATATCTGTACCACCTCCATCTGTAAAACACAATTCTTCAGGGTCTGTATTTTTAACCCATATTTGTCCATAGGTATCTGTATCTGCAATAGCTGATGCTTTTTCTTTAATGCTTATGCTTCCTTCTTGTTTAGTATTACCATTAGCATCTAAAGACATTGCCTGACTACTTCCTAAAGCAGCACCAGTAACAAAAGAAAGCGTAGCAGTTGATTCTCCTGCATCATTACCTATGCTCCAAGATGAACCACCTGCCTCTGAAAAAGTAATTTGTGAATCAATACCATTAGCAGCAGAAAGAAATACACTTGCAACTGTAGTAGGATAATTGCTTGCTGTGTTAAGCAAAATATTAGTAGCATGAACTGTTAAATAATCTTCATTAGACCTAGCTTCTAAAGATACATTTTTATTAAAAACCACACTTGAGCTATCACCTATTATATCTAAATCACCTTTTACTTCTAAACTCTTTTCTATTGTAGTTTTTTCATTAACTCTAAACTCAGTTTCTGATACCTCTAAAGGTGTTGTTTTGTCATCTATTTTTAGAGGCTTTAAATGTTGGTCTAAATTTGTTATCTCAAGTGATTTCATTTCCTAGTAATTAACAACCTCTTTTCTATTTTCTTTATCTTGTTATGTAGTTTTTCTAGTTTTAAAATTTTATTCTCTAGCTCAACTACTTTGTGGTCAAGTTCATTAGGCTTTTCAACATATTCTAATATTTTAAATAACTTAAAATTTTTAGCTAATATACTGATTATTTTATTTATAACTAATTTTTGTAACATTATTTGTTATCTGACCTTAAACCTTTAATCAAACCTCTTAATGCACCACCTACCACATTATCAATAAGGTCTATAAAATAAGGCTCTATTGTTTTGTTCCATAGTGCTTTAGTAGCCCAAAACTTTGTCAATCCTGCTGTCATTAATATACCTAGCTTTTCAAAACCACCCTCAACTACTGCACATATCTTTTCATTTGGTATTTTCTTCAGTATAAATAATGCTATACCACTACCACCTAATCCTAATCCTAATCCTAAAAAGTCCATATCATTCTCCTTTATTTTCTAATCTTTTGACTTTAGCTCTGAGGCTTCTTAGCTCAGTTTCAAGCCTTCTTATCTTTAAACCAAAAGCATTTAACCTTACATCTAATTCACCTTTAACTATGGCTATTGCTTTCTTATCCTGTAACCTGCTTCTAATCATTGCCTTCCCATTTGCTTAAATCTAACATCTGCAATGGTCTTTCTATTGTGTGGTCTTTGAGCTTATCATTTTGGATTTGTATCTTTGTGCCACCTTTGACAAAAGGCTTGCCATTGGCTGTACCAATATCATAGGCAAAAAAGGTTGTTTTCCATAATCCAACTCTAATAACTCTTGCAGGTCTATCATCTAAAATAACCACATCATCAGTATTAATATCTTTTCCTAAAAAAACTTTTATTCCTTCCACAACACTTTCTATTGTTGATTTGAAAAGAAGAAATGCTATGCCTGAAAGAAATAACCATAACCAATTACCTAGAAAGCCCTCTGCTTGTTTTTGTAATTCTTCTTCATTCATTTATTGTATAGCTTATAAATTTTCAAACATATATAGGCAAAGGTTGCTAACCCTACCAAAACTCTAACAGCTACTGGTAGCCATTCTATCCAAGTAACTGTCAGACCACTTAAACTTGCCATTAATGTCTTAGACATAACTTCTCCTAAATAAAGGAAGCACACAACACACTAAATAAGAGAAGGTTTGCACTTTGGAGTCAAACAACAACTTTGAAGATTGTTTCTTGTTTGTTTGTTTTTTTAGCTGATTTTGCATTGTATGCTTCCAAACTTTTATCAATTTCATATCCTTTATTACTTACATTCTGTAAATCTACTTTTATTCCATCTCTATTTCCATTGTTATAAAATATATAACAATTCTGAGATGCTCTACCTGTCAAATTTAAAGCTTTTTCAGAGTAATCATTTGCACCTACCATGCTTGAGCTTCTAGCATAATTATCTCCTACTCTTGCTGAATGAACATGTCCAAATATTACATAATCAATATCTATTGACCTAGTTGAGTACCTGCCCATCACTTGGTTTATTGCTTTCTCTGTTCCACCTTTCAATCCACCATGTCCATGTAGCAATAATAAGTTTTGACCTGCTATGTTTACTACTATCTCACTTGGGTCACCATCTATAAAATTTACTTTAGAATCTTTAAATAAATACCTTAAGCAGTTATAAATCGTGTAATCATAGTTGTCAGTAGCTATTGCATCACTCCAACCTAGCTCTTTGTTGGCTCTACCTTCATTCCCAACCACACTTGCAACAGATACATTAAAATCTTTATTTAAGTCAAGTATTACTTGTTGCATAATATCTACAGATAAAAAAGTAGCTTTAGCCCTGTTTGTAGCTTGGTTTAACAGTTCATCTAACCTTCTATCAGAATTAAGTAAATCTCCTGTTAAAGCCATAACTACATTCGTTATATTAGCATTTGCAAAGTATTGTTTAGCTTTAGATACAAAATATTGACATCTTTGAGCTGCAACTTTAAAATCATACCTGTTATTGCTCAACTCTACCAACTCGTTAAAGTGCAAGTCACTAAATTGGATAACTCCTACTGCTTTGCTGCTACTCTTATGCTTTCTAGTTACCTTGTGTAGCTTATAATTTTCAAATAGCTTTTTTAACTCTTTGCTGTATTCCTCTACAGCATTTTCAATTCTTGCATGTTCTCTAAAGCCCTTTCTTTCTATTCTTGTGACATCTTGGGCTTTTTGTTTTTCTTTCCTATATCTTACATTCTCTCTTAATAAATCTAAATCTGTGATAGGAAATACTGTTCTGCTTCTACATCTTTTGCACCTGTATCTTTGTTTCCCATGCTCTATGCCACTCTTGGTTAATTGAATACTATAACAATTAGGGCAACCAAGCCTATCTTGCATATTTCATTTGGTCTGATAGTTTCTTTGCTCTATTGGGTGTCTGTTTAGCCCACTTGCTATCTAGCATTTCAACACTAGCTGCTCTATAGTCTTTCCTCATAATATGGTCTATAGTTTTAGAAAATTTAGATACACCCTTTACACCAATTTGATAGCACATTTCTATAATAACATCTTGCACTTCTACAGGGCAATCTTGTAAGAATGGAAATTGGTGGTGTGCTCTTAATTTAAGTTCTGCTAGTTTTCTTTCTAGAATCATATCACAAATATCTTCACCTAGCACTAAATCCTTAATAGCAAAGCCATAGCCTATAGTGTCATAACCTTCAGTACATTTATAGACTTTAGACCTAAACCCTTCTGATAGTTTAATGTTTTCTATTAGTGACATTACCCTGCTGATTTTGAATATTTTTTAGGCTGTGCATCTGATATAATAGTAACACCACAAGCAAGAACTGCTGCATTAGCTGCAAAGATTTTGTCTGTTGCTGCTTTTCTTATTATCACAGTATCTAATCCTTCTAAACTAAAAGTACCAATATCTGTTCCATCAGATGTGTTTAATGTTACTAAATGCTCTGTCCCAGCAGCAGCAGAATTGTATAGCCTAACAAATTCACTTGAGCCTACATTTGAAGACCCTGCATCATCTGTTCCTAAAGCAGCTTCTGTAGTTATTGGTGAAAATATAATCATAATTAAACACCCTCCACTTTGCAACCTTTAGACTCATACATCTTAATCTCTGCATCTACTAAGCTATCTCTTTTAATTACATTGCCATTAGGCTTTGTAATTTTGTAGCTCATTGCTTTTACTTCTTTCTTTACTTCTTTTTTTACTTCTTTCTTTTTATCTGACATATTTTATTCTCCTTGAATAACATTACCTTTATCATCAAAACTTACACCACCAAAGATGCCTATGTTATCTACACCTTTTCCTTTTTTATTTCTTTCAATTCTGTCAGAAACCTCTTGCACATAATCCATATATTTCATTTTCTTGCCTTTATAGTATGCTTGTTGTCCTTTATCTTTATTTTGAACAAGCTTTAGTTTTTTGTCAGGGTCAAGCTGACAACCAAAGGTCTTATTATTTAGGTTTCCTATATCTTTTTTATTGCTTGACATTGTAAGTAAAAGGGTGGCTTTTACACCACCCTTTCCTTTATCTATTATGAGATTTCAGTATGTATTTCTACACCATGTAAATCAACTAATTCAGATACTGCCCAATATCCATTGGCTACCAAATTAGTAGATGCACCTAGCTCATTTCTTTCAGTTTTCAACTCTATGAAGTTTCCACCACCAAAATCAATGAAACCTACACCTATTGCAGTTTTTGAATAGATAGCACCTTTCTTTCTACCTGTAGCACCATCAATTACTTGAGGTGAAGTGAAGAAATCAATACCTGCTAAACTAGTTACAAAACCTGCTCTGTAGAATTGCTCACCTACAAAACTAGCTCCACCATGAGCAAATGCACCAACACTTGAAGCAGTTGCTGTAGTAGCTAGCTCATTAGATAAACCAAAAGAGCCATACATTTGTTGTGGGTGAAGAACTGCTGAGTAAGGTCTTGGAGCATCATTAGTTTCTAAAGAAGCTACTGCATCCATTATATCTAAAAACCTTAAGCCATCATCAGTACCTTTGCTTGTAGCAAAACCATCAAATAATGCACATATATTAGCATCCATTTCTGCTGCTACTGCATTACCTAGAACTTGTCCTGCATTTACCATTAAAGCATCTGCATTACCATGAGCTGCTAAGTCAGTAACTCTTGCATTAATGTGGTTTCTTAATACTTCCACATTAGTTGCAGCAGTTGTAATGCTAGTTGCTGCTACTTCTGTATCTTCATCTCCTGTAGCCTCATTAGTTACATCTGATACACCTAGTTTTGCATATACTGGGAATTGAACAACATTAGAGCCTGGTTGTGCTGCTTGTAGTGAAACAGTGCCAGGAGTTACTGCTGCTTTGTTGAATTGTACTATTGCTGCTGCAATGGTTTTTCCTAAACCACCTGCTGCAACACCTACATCTGTATTTGCCATTTTACAGTTTCCTTATATTACACATTCTTTCAACTGCTAATAGCCTTCATTTTGAATGTGCTGCTATTTAAAGCTTGTTATTAAATTACTTAATGTAACCTTGAACATTCTGCTCTAAATACTTTTCAGCACCTTTTGGGTCTTTCATAGCGAACTCTTGTATGCTATCATAACCACCAAAATCACCTTGTGGTGCATTTGAAGCTGCTCTGTTTGTATTTGTAGGAACAGAATTTACTTTAGTTACTTTATTTACATACAACTCTAGTTTGTCAAGTGATAGTCCTTCTGCAATAGATTTGTCAGTATCTTCTGTTAGTGATTCCATTAAGGAATTTCTCTTATTAGACTTGTACTCCTCGTATTCCTTTACAACAACTGAGGACTTTTCAAGTTTAGCATTAGCTTCATCAAGAAGTGTTTTATATTCACCCTGCTTTTCTAACTGCTTCTGCCTAGCTGATTCTTGGTCTGCTTTAAACTTATCTAATTGAGATTGAAGGTCTGATACTTGAGATTTATAATCATTCTTTTGAGTATTAACCTCATCAAATCTTGACTTAGGGATTGCATCTGATACATTGTTTTGACTAGCTTCTGTGCTAGGTTGATTTACCTGATTTGCTTCAGTTTGAGTTGTGTTATTTTCTGACATTTGAACCTCTTTTGTGAGTAATTAGTTTATAAAACTTCGCTTTAATTTAAACAAAAATATTTACTATCAAACATTTATTTTTTCTTACCTATGGTAATAGTGTGTTTTCCTTTAGGCATTCTTCTTTTGAGTTCTTTGTTAAATGAAGGCATAACTTTCTTAATTACATTAGGATTGATAGGGTGCTGTTTACTTGTTAATATTCTTTTATTATCTCTTAACCAATCTAATTTGTTAGCATGAGATGTCCAACCTATGTAAATAGAATTTTCTTCTACACTAAAACTAGAATTCGTATCATTTTTTAAATCACCTGAGACAACTGGTGCTGTAGAATTAGAATAGCTTGTATCTTGTCTTTTTAGCATGTTCGCTTTTTTTCTATTTTCATAAGACTTGCTTGTGTATTTAGGAAAACTTCTATCATCTGCCATTTTAGGATTAGATTTATCAAATGTTATTTTTCTGTATTCATTTATTATTATAGCTTCAAATATTCTATAGGATTGTTCGCTAAAAATTGGATTAGGCATTTTAAACTTTTTACCTGTTTCTTTAGCCATTAATTTTTATCCTTTTCTATAATCTTTCTAGCACCTTCAGCATCATGTCCAAACTTATCTTGAACTGCTATCTCCCATTTATGCCTGCAATTATAGCCACCACCTCTTGTAAATACATCACTACCAAATGCTGATAATATTTCTGCTTTTGTAAGTTCGCCCCTTGACATCATGTCTAAGCACTCAGGTCTAGTTTTCTCATCTAATGCACCTATATACACATATTTAGTTTCTTTAGGCATTGTATCCATCATTACTTTAGTAACACTTCTGCTATATTCATTCATGGCTGTATCTATTAATGTTTGCAATTGTCTAGGGCTTAATGCTCCTTGACCTTGCACTGCCTGTAATACTGTTTGAACTGGAGCACCTGCTATAATGCCATTAACTACTTCTTTTTTAATTATCTGTGCCATGCTATCTAATGTGTTAAGCAAAGAGCCTGTGCTATAGTTTTTTAGTGCTTGTAAGGTTTTTTCTGACATTGCAGCAAAGCCTTGTATTGTTTGCAACATTACACCATGTGAAGCGTCATAAATATTAATAGCATTAGCTGATTTAGCTCTAACTATTTCCATCACATTTAAATCTTCTATAAATAACAAAAATTCTTCAGCAGACTTTTGCCCTTTTAGTTTGTATAATTGTTCTATAGTTTCTTCTTGTACTTGTAGTAGAATATCTGTGACAAGTTCTGAGTTTTGCTCTATAAATAGCTGGTCTGACATTTGCCCATCAACTCCCACTTAATAAACTTGTAACTGATTTCCTTGATTGCCAAAACTTGCATGACCAATATCTAGCCTTTGTCTTGTCTGTTGGTTTGTTTGAATCGCATTTATGCCTAGCTCTAAAACTTCTTCTCCTCTCATCAGAAAATCTTTTAATAGATAAGTTAGGGTCACCAAACATTACTTTTTTTACTTTATCACCTGATTTAACATATACTTGAAATTTCTTTCTACCATAACCTGCCTGCCCCTTAGTGATTCTGCTAGGTTTATCTAGGGTTACTTTTCTACCTTGATATTCTGCCATTACTTCTTAGTCTTTCTTCTAACTTTTCTTTTTATAGATTTTTTAACCATTCTTTTCTTTGGTCTGCCTACTTTACTTCCATAAGTTCCTTTACCTTTTGGCATATATTCTCCTTATACTGGTCTAGTTAATTGTGATAATAATGTGTTTTCTTCTTCTACTTCTTCATCATCATCTGCTAAATCTGCACCACTTCTTTCAAATAAATAATCTTCTGCTGAATCTCTATCAGGAAATCTGTCAGGGTCTTTTTGCATTAGTATATCTGCTTTATCTATTAACCCATTAGATAGCTCCCATTCCCACTTATCTCTTTGTTCTTCATCAGATAGCACTTCCATACTTTCTTCAAAATCTACTTGCTCAAGTTCTCCTGCATCTTTACCAAAATCAACTGCAATCATTAGCCTTTCTAGTTCAAAAAGTTCTTTCTCTATCTGCCTCCACTTAATAACATCAGATATTCTTTCATCAGTTAGCTCTTGGTTTCTTAGTTTAATAGCTACACCTGATTGTGCAGTAGTGCCCTCAACAAAGCTAATGTCTATGTGGTAGTTTTGTGCTAACATCTTATAAGCAGTAGTAACTGCGCTTGTTATTGATTCAACTGTGTTGGGTGGGCTTACTAGATTCATAGTACCATCTGCACCTAAGAATGTGATTTTGTCTGCACCTACCTCTAAATCATCTTTCTCTATCATGCTTCCATTAACATAAATATAACCAAATGATTGGAACATTATGTTTGCATTCTTATTAGTTTCTGCTACATTGATAAGCAAATTAGTTTGTATTAAATCACTACTTGCATCTGTATCTAAATAGCTTGATTCAGGCTTTCCATCTCTCCAACACTCAACAAATGGCAATACACCATAAGGATTAATCATGTCAGGGTTAAGCTCATCTGTATAAATCTTTCCATTGTTATCAAATGTGTAGGTATGTTCTTTGTCCCAGTACACATACAATTCAGGGGTGGCATCAAAAACAGTATCTCTGCTAGCTATAGGATAAACAATAGCACTAGGCTTTAGTGGGTCATCTCCATCAAATATAGGTTCATAATCAAATATAATATCATATTCAATGTGTTGCTCATTCTTATCGTTGTATCTTACACAAGGCTTAATTAGTACAGCATCAAGTAAGTTGCACATTCTTTCTGCTCTTTGCAGTTTGAAATCTTTGTGGTGAAACATTATAGGAGTTTCTTCTTTTGAGTATGTTCTCTTAGGTGGCTTCATATACACTAAGCTAACTCTGTCAATAATTCTTTTAGTTACATTAATGTTAGCAGATGGTACTTTTTCAAATAGAGTAGAATCAAAGTAACCCATAGTGTAAGGCAAAGACCTGCCTTTATAGTATTCTAAAGCATCTAATCTACTTTCTTTCCACTTGTTTTTTCTTTTTTGACTAGCATCATATTTAGCATTTAATACCACTAGCTCTGCACTTGATTTTATCATAATCTGTTAATACTCCCCAATGTTTGTTTAATGATTGGTTTTTCCCAGTGAACTGCATATCCAAGTGCATCAGACATGTGTGTAAGTTCTTTGTTGCTCTTATCAATTTCTCTAGTACCTTGTTTATTAGATACTTTCTCTAAGTCCTCAATAAGTGCTTTGCATTTTGTGTCTATTATAAGATTGCCATCTAAAGCTCTATTTACTGCATTTACTCTATCGACAACAGCAGGATTTGTTTTCAATGCTTTGATTTTAAATCCACATTTCATTAGTAAATCAATATCGCTAAACATAGCTGAACTTCCTCTTTTTACTCCTGTTGCATCAGGATATGCTACATATTCACTATTTGGGTATTTCTGTCTAATTGTATTAGCCATTCTTTCTGTAAGCAAATCACCACTACCACCATGTGATAAGGCTATACAATCAAACACTCTTATTTGGGGTTGCTGTTCGTATAATTGAAATAAAACTGCACATTCAGGCTCACAGTTGAAATCGATTCCAATTCTAACTGGTCTCCCTCTATCGTATCTGACTTCTGATACATTGGCATCTCTGTTGAACTGATAGTATGTTTGACCTTGTTGTAAATTGACAAATTCTCCTAGTGAGTATGCCTTGAGTAAAGTTTTATCATAGTTTTCTTCTAAAAGTTTTAAATAAGACTTTGGTAAATATACATTATCTTTTGTTTTTCCCCTAACTAAAAATTTATTATCATCTGCTCTTTCAACCATTAGTGTATAAGTGTACTTCATTCCTTCAGGTGTTGTGCATATATAAATCTCAGGGTTTTCACAATCTCTCATTCTACCAAGTGCTTTGTTAAATGCTAATTCACAGTATTTGTAGCTTGATATATCAAATTCATCAAAGCCACAATAAGACAAGCTCACTCCAATTATTTTGTCTGGCTTAACCATTTGAAATATCTTGATATTGCCATAAGCTGTTGTGATTTTGTGTTTAGATACATTGTAATTATAATCTATGCCCTTATCTCTTAATATATCAAGAAAGGGTGGTATAAATACTTCTTCTGCTAATGAGTAAGTGGGATATACAATCCACCCATTGCTAAAACCTTCTTTGTTTTTTCTTGTTATGTGATTGATAAAGGTCTTATGCAGGAAGCTATATGTTTTGCCACTACCAAAACCACCAACATAAGCATTGATTTTCTTTTTACTTTTTAGGAAATCCCATTGGTGTGGGAAGTAATCTTCTTTGTGGATTGTTAAATTAGATGCCATCAAACACTATATCATCAATAGGTTTAATTTCTGTAAGCTCTTGCTTGTCTGTTTGCCCTAATACTTGCTTACCTAGCCATATCTGCATAGGCACACTTCCATTTTCTGCACTTCTCCATTGCATTTGTCTTAATCTTATTTTTCCCTTATCCTTTCCTTTTGTCATAAATTGGGAATAACTCTTTTTAATTAAATCTTCAGAACACCCAAAAAAATTAGCAACCTCTCTTACAGTACAACCATAGGAAGCTAACTTCTCTACTTGTGTTTTATCTATATCATATTTCTTTGGTCTAGCCATTTACTTTCTCTGCCTTTTGCCCTGTAAACTTTTCCCATCTATTTATAATTACATCACAATAATGTGGATCTAATTCAATTCCATAACATACTCTATTAGTTTTCTCACAGGCAATTAATGTGCTGCCACTACCTAAAAAAGGATCTAGTATAATATTCCCATCAATTTTTTTTATACACCAAACAATCAAATCTATTGGTTTTTGTGTTGGGTGTACTCTGTTCTTTTTTTCAGATGCTTGTGTGTATTTTCTTGTAACACCTTTTAAATTTGTCCATGCAAGCTCACAATCCATTTGGTCGCTTCCACCATTGTTTTTATCCCAAACAAGCCAACAAGATTGATTTGGAAGTGCATTTGCATAATAATTTGCTCCAAACCATATTTGTTGTTTATTTTTATCTATTAAATTATAACTTTTTATTGCCACATCATTTGTTTCATCATTTAATACATTTTTATATTTATCTTTTAATACACCTGATTTTTGTACTGCTTCCATGCCATAAGGTGGATCAGTTACAACAGCATCATATTTCCCAAGTTTTTTTAAATCCTTTAAAACATCTCCACATAATAGCCTGTGCTTACCTAATTGCCATACATCTCCTAACTTACATATAGGCTCTACTTCTTCAGGTATCTCATCATCATCTATTAAGCCATCTATTTCTTCTTCAAATAAATCTAATTTTAATTCACTATCATCAAATCCCCAGTCATGTAGTTCCTCTATATCAAAGTTATTAGCAAGTAAATCATAATCCCAATCACCTGTATTTTTATTTAATCTTACATTAAGTTCTCTTTCTTTATCATAATCTAAATCTAATTCTAGGCAGGGTACTTCTTTAATACCCATAGCTTTTGCTACTTTAGTTCTTTGATGTCCACCTATAATAATATTTTTTCTATCTTTGTTTTTATTAATTATAATAGGATCAACTAAACCAAATCTATGTATAGAATCCTTCAGGTATTTAAACTGCTCTTTGGATAATTGTCTTGGATTGTATTCAGCAAATATTAAATCATCAATCTTTCTATTTACTATATTTTTTATGTTTGCCATAGTCGTATTATAATCAACAACACACAACTCTTTCCACAATTATTTTAAAATCAGGTGCTTTTATTTGTTTAATTTCTACAATATCTAGCCATTTAGGACTATCATCATGTATAAAATTCTCAGTACACATTGCATCTATAAACTGCTTTAATCCACCTACTACATTATCATAATCCATTAATCTTTTAACATAGCAATTAATTCTAAGCTCACACTTTTCTTCAGTAGGTTTTATCTTATGTAGCCTCATCTGATTCCTAATTAAGATCCTGTACTGACCTTTGAGCCTTTGCTTCTTAGCCCAATGCATCTTGTCAATCATATTTCTAGAAAACACTCTATGGTCTATATCTATTGTATCACCATATTTTAAAGGCTTTTTTTCTTTTTTTGATTTCATCATTTCTTTTCTTTCTTATTTTTATATAACAATCTTTGCATATCTTAATCCTATATCCAGTATAATTTCTATAGAAGTTCTCCTCCTCTTTTCTTTTATTACACTTATTGCATTTGGGTAAAGGGGGCATGGAGATCAAACCTCATGAGTGTGTGAGGATTTGATGTAGGTTAAGGTAGCCCCCTTCACTTTTTCTTTCTTCTATTTCTTTTGTACTTTTTTAT
>VTLG01009471.1_pt1 | contig 31668 bp, 21 predicted proteins | sample 4694571 | NCBI WGS metagenome assembly VTLG01 (sample SAMN12604809, study PRJNA352737) | marine metagenome | biome: ENVO:00000447; feature: ENVO:00000209|ENVO:00000569|ENVO:01000036; material: ENVO:00002151; isolation source: viral sequences binned using virsorter ...
CAAGTATTATGAGAAAGTTGAAAAGGCCCAAGCAAAACGTCCAACAGAGGAGTGGTAATTATGGAACATACTAAGGGAATCTTACTAGAGTGCAATCTAAGTGAAGAGGAAATTAATACAGTAATAGATGCTTTAAGTCGAGATTATGTAGAGAATGACCCAGAAACCTTAGAAAAAGAATACCAATTACAAGGCAAATTAAGGGAAATAATCAGCACTTTTTACACTAAAATAGATGCTCAGAAATTCACTCAAATGCAAGTACAATCAGTTAAGGGCTCAACTCTATGAAGTATAAGGAACTCTTAGAACAATTAGAGGAACTTACCCCAAAGCAATTAAATGCCGAAATTCTAGTTATGGTAAGGGATAAAGAGAAATTCGTGCGTGTAGAGAGTGGTCTGTTTTTTATTACTGAATTTGATGAATATGACCCAGACCTAGAGACAGATCAACCTTACTTTCGTGCTTCGTTCGTTTAATTATAAGCCCATTAAAAATGGCTAAATAAATGTATATGGAATGTGTATAGAGTTCGTGTAGAATGAGTATAGAATCCTTATAGAATGAGTTGGTTAAATGTTCGTGCTTATAGTGATCTTGGCGTTCATTATAACACATAAGTCCGCAGAAGTCAACCCCCACAGTCAGAGTATAAGGGAACCGACACAATTTGACAGTACGCAGAGATTCGTGTATAATAAGGGTAATTCGTTATGGCAATTCGTTATGAGTTAGTGGTTACAATCTGAATAGAGTATAAACAGATACAGCACTCTTATAAGGTACAGCTCACACCAGTGTCTTATAGGGTGAACAGTATCACCAGTTGATGAGAACACCACAGAATTATGTGAACACTTCATTATGTTTTGACACATCTCACAGCCAGTGGTCAATCTGTTTAGACTCTACAACACAGAAACCTTATAAGGGTGCAGTGTCTTATAGCAGCTGGTCATGAGGTGCTTATGGCAGTTCGTGAATCTGTATTGGCAGTTATTTTATGTTGTTGTGTGTTCTTATGTGCCCCCCTTGCGGTTTAAAAACGCATAACTACCCTAACCTACAGAGGTGACAATCCGTGAACTTTATATTAAAACTCATTGCAATCGCATCAGGTCTCAAATACCTTGGATTACTCAACCCCCTCTTCTTCATGGGGGTTCTTGGTATCGCATTCCTGATTGTGATTCTCTCATAGAAAAAAATATTCGGCCAGCAAAAAAGGGTTCAAAACCCCATTCGTAGAAAAAATTTCCCACGGCCTCAGAGGTCGTCTAAGGTTCGCAAAGGATATATAAAAATAAATTCACACATAGGAAAATGAAAATCAGTGTAGACCATTACGAGAGAGACATAATCATGGAGACTCTTCAGTACCGCCTAGAACACGACGACCATCTCATACAGGAAATGACTCTCAAAGACAACTTAGAAGATCTGCTGTCCAAACTGGAAGAAGAGGACGTATAACCGAACACTCGATGTGTTATAGATAACATGACTGTTGCATGATTTGAATTGTAATGGTATAATGTAAATGTAATTATTACTAAGTTATGGCAAAAGGATTCACTGTGAAGGCTGCAACGCCCAAGCAAAAAAAGAATGAAGATACGTTTAATATTGCAGAATGCAGACAATTAATCAGAGGAAAAGCAATTGTATTCTGTCTACCTGGTAGAGGAGTTTCCTATCAGTTTCTGAAGAGTTTCGTAGGACTTTGCTTTGATCTGGTACAGAGTGGTGCATCGATTCAGATCTCACAGGACTATAGTAGTATGGTGAACTTCGCAAGATGTAAGTGTCTTGGTGCAAATGTACTACGAGGGCCAGATCAGAAGCCATGGGATGGAAATCTAAAATATGACTATCAGTTATGGATTGACTCTGATATCATGTTCGATACAGAGAAGTTCTACAGATTAATTCATAATGCAATACCAAAAGAGGCAAGAACTTATGAGGATGTCATACAACCTGTAATGGGTGAAGATGGTAAAGCAAAACTTGATAAGGAAGGGAAAGCAGTTACTCAGGTAGTTGGTAAACAAATCATTGTAGATCCAGAGAAGGAAAGAGAAATCGTAGCAGGTTGGTATTGTACAGAAGATGGGAAAACAACTTCAATTGCTCACTGGTTAGAGGAAGGTGACTTCCGTAATAACGGTGGAGTCATGAATCATGAGACTCTCGAAACCATGAGTAAGAGAAGAAAGCCGTTCACTTGTGATTACACAGGATTCGGTTGGGTGCTCATCAAGAATGGAGTGTTTGAGCACGAGAAGATGAAGTACCCTTGGTTTGCACCAAAGATGCAAGTCTTCGAGTCTGGAGAGGTACAGGACATGTGTGGAGAGGACGTTTCCTTCTGTCTGGATGCAATTGATGCAGGATTCGATATCTGGTGCGACCCACTCATTCGAGTCGGTCATGAGAAAACCAGAGTCATTTAGGAGAACGCTATGCACGATCAGAATTCAATCGATCAATCTGAGTCACCTTCTCAGAAGTATCAAAGGGCACTCGATCTTTTTACAGAGTCAGTGCTGAAACCAGATCACAATCTAAGAGGTTGTGCACATAATCAGGGTTGTTATGATCAACTGATGGAGATTCGAGAGCACGTTCTTGAATACCTCAAGACTCTCAAGGAGGTCACACATCATCAGAATCCTGATGAAAGTGATGAGATCGAGAGTGGGAAGTTAGAGAGTATGAAGAAGTATCCCTCAAAGTGGCGGTGAAAAAATCGTCGTTAAAGTTAAAAAATCGTCGTTAAAGTTTAAGGAGCATTAATTATGGCAATGAGATTCAGTATGGGTGATTCATTAATTGAAACCCGTCCCAAGAAGACAAGACAAGGAAAAGGAAAACATAGTAAGTACTCTGCTACGAGCCGTAACGGGGCAAAGAAGAGATACAGAGGTCAAGGTAAATGATGTTTGATAAAAGTGTTGAGTTTCAAAGAACACCGAGTCGTATTCGAACTCGGTTTATTGCTGTCTTTGCTCTTGGAACGTCTCTTGCCACCTTTATATCAGGTTTCTTTGTCTTTTTGTATATGAAGAGTCCTAGATTTGAGAATCAACTCACAGGACAGGTTATAAAGCAGTTGGATTGGATTATTGCAAATGAGTTTGAAAAGAAGATAAAAGAATTGAAACCAAGACCTGTAGCAGATGCAAATGATCCAAATGCTTGGTTTTGGGATTACATAGAGCAAAGAAATAAAGAGTATATCGAATGGGAAACAAAAGGTAAATGGGAACAATGAATTGTTGGCATTGTGGAACTGAATTGATCTGGGGTGCAGATCACTCGATGGAGGATATAAATGATGGTGAGGAGTCAGAATACGACTTCTTTTCCACTTTTACTTGTCCGAAGTGCGAATCTTACGTTGAAGTTTATCATCACATCTAAAAATGGCTTGTTTAATTGCAAATTTACCCTCCTATGAGGTATGGGTAAGAAAAGAGTATCTAACCGACCACAAGAGTGGTCATGGTGAGTTTGTAAAGGGAGTATGGGTATCTGCAAAGAGTATACCAGGTCGTGCCTTTTACTTTGAAACTTATTTACCAGAGTATGCAGCAATGTTTGATAAATTGCCCATATCTGCCTTCACAAGCGACCCTGAGACACCAAAACCAGACATGACCTTACATAACCTTCAGTTTTGGAACTGTATGGATTACGGAGTCGTAGCAGTACAGAAGCAGTTTATCGGTTCAATGCACTATGAAGTGATGACAAGAGACTATGGAACGCAAACAGGCACTTATATTTGCACTTTAGACAATTATCATCAAGATGTAGACGCAATTGACTACTCTACAAGTGAACAACCAGCTGAACATAAGAGTCATAACCTCTTAGAACTCGATAATGGACAGTTTTGTCTCTATCCAAACAACAGAATGCGGATTTATGACAATAGTATCACTCCTGAGACACCTAAGATTCCCGATTTTAAGGTTTCAACCGTGTATTATCAGGTGGAAAACGGTCATGATCGTGATGGATTGGGTTCAGAAGAAAATTATTTCTGGAAAACTGCAAAAGAACGCAAAAAAACAGAAAATGAACCAGAATTAGGATAAATAAATTCAAAATGGAGAAAAAAATGGTTATCAAAATGGATAAATCACAAGAATTCGTAAAAAGTGGTAAAAAATTGATTAGCGAATACGATGGTGATGGTTATTACAAGGAAGAAGAGGAAAAAAAACCTGAATTTTTAAAGGAAAGCTAATAAATAGATCTATATCTTAAAAACCTTTATAGATATATTAGGAAAAATATATCAAATTGAATGGTAGTTAAAATTTCTCGTGCATTTAAGGACATTAGTTTGTCATTTAACCGTCATCCTGTCACAAATGATGTGACTGTGTTGAGAAATGAGGATGCAATTAAAAAATCTGTGGTTAATTTATGCCGAACACGCATCAATGAAAGGTTTTTTAATGAATTATTAGGTACATCAATCGAAGATTCCCTATTTGAAACGAATTTAAACGATATTTCTTCGTTTATTGAAAAGGAAATTGAAACTTTAATTAAAAATTTTGAACCAAGAGTATTATTGAGAAACGTTATTGTTGAATCTTTAATTGATTCATATGAATTACAGATAAGAATTGAGTATGAAATTCAAGGATTACCATTTCCGACACAAAATATCGAATTTTTACTTCAACCGACTAGGATATAATGTCATTTACACAGTTTACTAACCTCGATTTTAACACTATACGGGCACAAATCAAAGATTATTTGAGATCAAACTCAAATTTTACAGATTTTGACTTTGAAGGTTCTAATTTTTCTATTTTAATCGATACTTTAGCATATAATACGTATATTAATTCATATAATACAAGTATGGCTGTTAATGAATCTTTCATTGATAGTGCTACCATACGTGAAAATGTTGTTTCATTAGCAAGAAATATTGGTTATGTGCCTAGATCAAGCAAATCAGCAACTGCAATCATTAATTTTAGTGTTAATGTTAACAATCTTACCGATATAGATGGAACAAATCAAATTGTATCGACAGTAAAATTAAATAAGGGTGTTGTTGCATTAGGAGCAGTTAGGGGAGGTAATTATGTATTTTCCATTCCAGATGATATTACAGCTAATGTGAATAGTAATGGAATTGCTAATTTTGAAAATATTTCTATTTACGAGGGAACTTTTTTAACAAAATCCGAAATAGTTGATAGTTCTCAGTCAAATCAAAGATTTATTTTACCAAATTCTAATATTGATACCTCTTCTATTCGTGTAAATATCATCGATAAAGGACAAAATGAGACTTATAACGCATATACAAACATTTTTGAAGTAAATTCAGAATCTAGATTGTTTTTAGTTCAAGAAATTAACGATGAAAAATATCAAATTCTTTTTGGGGATGGTATTTTAGGTAAAAAACCATCAAATGGATCCGAAATTAATATTTCTTATATAACCACAAGTGGAACAGATGGAAATGGTGCTGCAAACTTTAATTTTTCTGGAAAATTAACAGATAATAATGGTGTTGCAATTACAAGCGGTATATCACTCATAACGACCATACAGAGGTCTGAAAATGGAGATTCAATAGAATCTGTGGATAACATTAAATACCTCGCTCCAAGAGTCTATGCGTCCCAATACAGAGCAGTTACACCGAATGATTATACTAGTTTAATACCATTTTTATATCCAAATATTGATTCTGTAAGTGCTTATGGTGGAGAGGAACTTGATCCACCAGAGTACGGAAAAGTTTTTATTACCGTAAAACCAAAATACGGTGAATTTATATCAGATGTAACTAAAGATTTAATTAAAAATGATTTGAAAAAGTATACAGTAGCTGGAATTAAACAAGAATTTCTTGATTTGAAATACCTGTATGTGGAATTTAATTCAACTGTATCTTATGATGCTGGATTTATTGATGATAAATTGAATTTACAGTCTAGAATAATATCAGAAATTGAAAGATACGCAAAATCAGCTGATATTAATTCTTTTGGTGGAAGATTAAAGTATAGTAAGTTAGTTTCTCAAATTGATAAAGTTGATACTGGAATTACCTCAAACATTACAACTCTTATAATAAGAAGAAATTTAACTCCCTTAATAAATCAGATTGCAACATATGAAATTTGCTATGGAAATAAATTTCATATGGATTTAGAAGGATTCAACATTCGCTCATCTGCATTTAGAATAGACGGGGTTGATGGTGATTTATATTTGACAGACTTTCCAAATGATGATCAATCATTAGGAATCATTAAATTTTTTACGTTTGTTGACGGTGCTATAACATATGTTAACAATAATGCAGGAACTGTTGATTATATAAAAGGTGAGATAATTTTATTTCCATTAACAATTACATCAACAACCCTTTCTAATAGAGTTGAAATTGAAGCAATTCCAGAATCTAATGATATTGTTGCAAAAGAGAATCTTTATATAGTGCTAGATACTACAGGAAATAGCACATTAAATTTACTGGAAGATGTTCTTGTTTCTGGATCAAATATATCTGGAACTAATTATGTACCACCATCCAGTTTTATTAGTAATAAAAAATATACAAGATAACAGATGTCTGATAAAAAAGTAAAAATTTCTAATATTTTAGGTAGTCAAATACCAGATTTTATAAAATCTGATAATCCTCTTTTTAAGGAATTTTTGACTCAGTATTATGAGTCTCAGGAACGTGAATATGGGTCAATTTACTTATCTGATAATATTGCATCTTTTAAAAATATAGAAACTGTTTCTAATATTTCTTTAGTTGAAAAACAAACAGTTAATGAACCAGGTAGTTTAACTCCAGCAGAACCAGTAATTTTATCGTCACTTACTTATGCATATGATGATGAAATAACTGTAAATCGAGCTGAAGGATTTCCAGATACATATGGACTTTTAAAAATTGATGATGAGATTATTACTTACACTGGAAAAAGGAAAAATATACCAAATGTCGAAACAACTATTGGTATGATTGAATCTAAAAATGTTATTTCTTACAGTGATACTAGTGACCGTAAAGTTGCTAATTATGTTACTACTATAAGTGGTATTGCAACAAATAATATTACTATTGATGATATTGTAACTCTAAATTCAGTTCTAAGCAGCGATAGAGGTGATAATATTGTAGTTTTAGATGGAACGAGAGTTTCTAGTGTTGGTGTTAGCTCAATAACAGTTGATAGACCAATATCTGGAATTGCAACTACCAAATTAGATGTTGATTATAGAAAAATTAGTCCTATTTTGGGGAACTTTACATTTACAAGAGAAAGTTTTACATTTACAGGATGTGTTCGTGGGTTCAGTGGTATATCAGAAATTGAAAGTAGTAGTAATCCAGAATTTTTAACATTTAGTGATACAAATGCATCTGTTCATTCAGTAAACTCATCGGTAGTAAATTTAAGTTTTCTTTTTGTAACTGAATTTTATAAAAAATTTAGACGTAATTTTGTACCTGGTTTAGAGGGAAGAAGTTTTGGGTATGGAATGGATGTAGGAAATATTTTAACTAGAGCAAGAGATTTTTATGTTTCAAAAGGAACTGATACTGCTTTAAAAATTCTTTTTCAAGTATTATATGGGGAAGAGGTTGATATTATAAAACCTTTCGATCAAACAATAATTCCTTCAGAAGCTGAGTGGAGTATTACTGATGATATTGTTGTTGAATCTATTTCTGGAAATCCTTTAAATTTAGTGGGAGTAAAAATATATCAAAATTCATTTACAAATCCAACTGCTAGTGGAACGGTTTCTAACGTTAACATTAAGTTTCTAGGAAACAAAGTATACCATCAAATATCTTTTTCAAAAGGAACAATAAAAGATAAATTTAAAGTTTCAACAAAAACAAAAGTAGTAGATGTTTTATCAGGATCAAATGAGGTCATCACTGTAGATTCTACAATTGGATTTGGAGAAACTGGGAATTTTTACTATTTAAATGCTGATAACAACTATATTTTAGCAGAATATACGTCAAAATCTAGTAATCAGTTTTTTGGATGTCGTAATGTGGATGAGGGAAATACAAATATTGCTAAATTTTTTAGAGAATCGGATCCAATAATTGATACTAATTTTGTTTATGGGTATGAAGATAATGATTTAACTAAAGTTTGTCAAATGAGAATAGTTGGATCAATTGTAGGAACTGCAGATAATGTTAATGTTTCAAAATATTTTGATATTGATGAATTAATTAGAGTTAAGCATTTGGGTGAAAAATATTCAGTAGACGATAATCGACTTAATACTTGGTTTTACAATAACATATCATACATTGACGTTATTCAACACCCAGTAGGAACTGCAGCTACTGCAACATTTAATACCTTATCAGAGCATTTTCTAAAAGTTGGTGATAGAGTCGATGTTATTTTTAAAAATACTGGATCTACAATCTTAGAAAATAAAAGAGTAACAACAATTAATACTCCTAAACAGTTTCAGTGTGAAGAAGGTGTAAGTGTATTTGGTGATTATATAATCAAAAAAAGATTAAATTATGCCTCTTCAAACTTTGGAATTGCATCACTCTTATCTAATATACAAAATTCTTTTGTAGACACTGAAAATAATACCTATGTTGCTTTTTCTGGATATCCTTCATTTAATACGAATACTACAAACAGATCAAAATCTCTTGTAGGTGTAGGGATTAAATCAGAATTTGATGTGCCTAATCATAATTTTTTAAATGGGGAAAAAGTTTACGTTGGATTAACTTCAACTTCTCTTAAAGGATCAAATTTAAGCGGTTATTATTATGTAAAAAATGTTGATGATGACAAAATTAAATTATCTATAAGTAGCCCAAATTTAAGTCAAAATATATTTGAATCATTAGATATTACAGAAAATAGTTCAGTTTCTCCCTCTATTCCTTCAATTACTCCTGCAGATCTATATGCTGGAGAAGAATTAAAAAATCAAAATAATTTTAAAAGAATATACAGAACTCCAAAAATAAAAAATGATAATTATAATGTTTCTGGGCCAATAGGTTTATCTTTAAATGGTGTTGAATACCATTCTCCTATAGATGATGATATTGTTTATTATGGAAAAATTAAAACCATTGAGATTTTAAATTCTGGAGATAATTATAATGTTATTGAACCTCCCTTATTATCAGTATCAGATGAAAATGGAAGTGGATGTATAGCAAATGCAAATTTTAGTGGATCTTTAACAGAAGTAGTTTTAGATAAACCAGGATTTGATTACTTAACTACTCCATCTGTGAGTTTGGTGGGAGGTAATGGAAGTGGGGCTATTTGTGAAGCAAAAATGAGAGGATTTACTCATAGTAACATATTTGATGAGTCTAATGTGGATGAGAGTAGTGATAAAATTGGTTCTATTGATTATCCACACAAATTTTCTGATGGTGAAGAGGTTATATATGTATCTTCTGGAGATCCAATTGGAATCGCAGGTACTGCTGGTAATGTTGGTTTTGTAACAGATAGGTTATTATCTAATACGAGTTATTTTATTGCAAAAATTGATGAAAATCACTTTAAATTAGCAATAACTGAAAAAAGAGCAAGAAATAAAACAAAATTAATACCAATTACTAATAATGGTACTCAAACTCATACATTTAGATCCAAAAAAATAAGGAAAATTATTGATAGAATTATTGTTAATGACTCTGGATCAGGATATGATAAACATCAAATTTCTGTAAGAAGTAATTCTTTTCCACAATCATTAACTGCAGATTACGATACAACAAGAAGGAGAAACTCAACTAGAACAGGAGGAAGATTAGAACCATTGCGTTCTCCTACAGAAATAGTATCTGGAATAAACACACAAAATGATTACATTTATGCTCAAAATCATAATTTTAAAAATGGTGATATCTTAGAATACATTTCTGAAGGCACAGTCATTTCTGGATTATCAACAACAAAATCATATAAAGTAACAATTATTGATGATGATAAATTTAAGTTGAGTGATGCTGGTACAGCAACTACAATATCAGATACAAATTATAATAAAAAGATATATGTAAAGTTAAACAGTGTCGGTGTTGGTACGCATATATTTAAATATCCAGATATTAAAATTAATATTAGCGGAACAGTATCGGTTGGAAATACAGATGTAATTCCTGATTATTATAAAGCATCAGCCACACCAGTAGTTAAGGGAAAACTAAAAAATATTTTTGTCACAGATGGTGGAGTTGGGTATGGTGTAACAGATATTATTAATTACATACGTCCACCTCAAGTAAAATTACTAACTGGAGACGAAAATGCATCTTTACGTCCAATTATCATTGATGGTAAGATAAATGATATTGAAATTGTAGATGGTGGAACTAATTTTACAACACCACCAAATCTTGAAGTTATTGGAATAGGTGGTACATCTGGGACGATTGGACAATTTGCTGAATTAAAATCTGTAGTTTCAGATGGAAAAATTACAGATGTTATTGTGGTTGAAGGTGGATCGGGTTATGATCCAAATAATACTTCGATAAAAATACTTCCTTCTGGTTCTGGTGCTATTGTTAATGCTCAAATATATGATTGGCAAATAGACTCAGTAAAAAGATATAGTTATGCATTAACAAATCCCAACAGTCAACTTCTTCAATTAAGAGGAGATACAGGCAATAAAATTTGCTCATTCTATCCAGTTAAAAAATATCGTGATCTACTTGGAGATTTATCTTTAGTCGATGGTGTTATGACAGAATTGACCACTAATCATTCAAAGATTGTTGGTTGGTCTTATGATGGAAATCCAATTTATGGCCCAGTTGGAAATAGAACAGGAATTGGACTTACTTTTATGGAATCTGGATATAAACTTAACTTAGAAAGTCAAAGGCTAGATTTAATTAATAAAAAATATAGACCACCTGGTTATGAAAATGGATTCTTTATAAAAGATTATAATTTTAATGAAAGTGGCGACTTAGACGTAAATAATGGAAAATTTGTTATTAACTCCGATTTTCCTGAAGGCACTTATGCTTATTTTTCAACAATAGATAAGTCCAGTAAAAACCCATCATTCCCCTATATTACATTTTCACACCGTGATTTAACTGACTCATTTAACTATTTGGCAACAAGTAAACAAACAGATGAAAATTTAAATAGTGGTGATTATAAAAGAACTGTTACACATTTAGGTTTAAATGATCAGTTTAAAAAATATCCTTTACTTCAAGACCCTTTAGATTCAAAAGCAGAAATTAAAGTTAATGCAATTAGATCATCATCAATAACAGGTATTAAAGTAGAGGAACCTGGATTGGGTTATAAAGTAAAAGATACCTTAAATTTCAATGATCCTACTATTTTAGCTGAAGTAAATGAGGTCATAGGAAAACAAATAGTTTCAGTAAACACAACTAATACTATAATTAATAATCTTAAATTTACTATAATAGACGGAAAAGTTACAGGAATATCAACTATCCCACATGGTCTTAATAGTGGAGATATTGTTGAAATTACAGGTATATCATCGACAATTTATAAAAATATTGAAGGTGTTAAAACAATTGGTGTCAAAACAGTTAGTTCTGGTTTATCTACAAGTATTCCTAATTTACCAACAACTGGAATTACAACTTTTGTCACTTTTTCTGATTCTACTACTTCTCGAAAATTTGCGGTAGATGATGTTGTTAAAATAGGATCGGAACAATTTCTTATATTAGGATTTGATGATGTAAATAATAGATATAGGGTTAGAAGAGAACATAATTCTACTACAGCAACAACTCACAGTGCAGGAACAATAGTTTCAAAATCTGAAACAGAATTTACATATTCTGTTCCTAAAAATATAAAAAATAAAAATATAGAATTACCTGCAGTAAGTTATTTTGAGGGAGTTACATCAGTTGGTATTGGAACTTCAATATCAAAAGTTGCTGTTGGACGTATGGGAAATAATACAGGTATAGGAACAATTTATAAATCAATTCCAGCAAAGGCAATATACTTACCAAATCATGATTTTAAAGATGGTGATGAGGTTAGGTTGGTTTCAACAGGATCAACTATCACAGCAACAAAAGATGTTACTTTAGCAAATGATTTTAATTTAGCTGGAATTAGTAAACTTTATTGTTCCAAAATAAGTGATGATTTTATTGGTTTATCCACTGAAAAGGCATCATTTAAAACTAACCAAGTATTTTTTAAAGACGTTGTTGTTGATATTCGTGAAGAATTTGGAGATGACCATAAAATTGAAAAAATTGTTGATAATGTTACTGGTTTTTTAAGAAAAGTAGATGGAACAGTAACTGTTGCTGGAATCGGGACAACTATAGGGAATCAACATGGATTATCAGTAAATGATAAATTTAAACTTCACATCACTTCAAATAAAACTCAAACTTTTGACTTTAGATACAATTCGGCAATCGGAAAATTAGTTGTAAATCCTTTATCTTTTATAGATACAGCAATTGCGATAGGTAATACAGCTAATTCTACAATAACAATTAATAATCATGATTTTCAAACAGGTGATTTAATAGTTTATAATGCATCAACTCCAGCTTCTCCATTAGTCGATAATGGAGTTTATTATGTTATCAGGGATTCGATAAACACCATAAGGTTAGCAGAAAATTCATATGATGCATCAACATTCCCAATTAATTATATAAGTATTGGATCAACTGGAGGACAAGATCACCAAATATCAAAGATAAATCCAAAGTTAACTTTTTATAAGAATAATACAATTAATTTTGTAACATCAGATTCAAGTTTAAATGATTTTGACATAGATTTTTATATTGATAAAAACTTTAAATCAAAATATAACACAAATTTAATTACTAAAGGAACTGGTAATATTCAAATTTTAACTGGAGATTCTATATTAAATGAGTTTTTCTATAGAATTCAAGGTAAAAAAGACAATTATAGTAAAACTTTATTTTTACCAGTTGATGAAAGAGTAATTGATTATTCCAAAATAGAAGTAATAGATTCACTCTTTAATAATAAAGAATATACAGTTACAGGAATCGCTGGCACTGGTACTGGATTTAATTTTAATTTAGAAAATACTGCTGAAGTGGATTCATATACTTCTTCAGGATTTTCATCTGCATTTTATTCCACAAATTCAACTGGAGAAATTGGTGGAGTTCACTCAATAAAAGTCTTAAGTGATGGAATTAATGTTGACCAATTACCAGTTATAACATCTATAGAAACCACATCTGGAGTAAATGCTGTTCTATCAGTAGAATCTGATGATATTGGAAGAATTGATAATACTCAAGTTTTAAATCAAGGATTAGAATTTTCACCAGATAATACTCTAAAACCAAAAGCAGATAGTAATGTAATTTTAAAATTAAAAAATACTCTGACTCTTGAAAGTATTGGAATAAGTTCAGGTGGTAAAAATTATACAAGTCCACCTAATGTGTTAGCCATAGGTAAACCATTAATAGTTGCTCAAACTTCTTTAAATGGATCAACAGTTGAAGATGTTAAAATTTTGACAAATGACACTGGATTATCTGAAGATCTTAGAGTAATACCAGTTACAAATTCAAATGGAATTGTTGTTAAAGGAGCATCAACGGATGGTAATAAAACAGTTACTTTAGAATTAAGAGCACCAAATCCAGAGGTAGGATCTGGATCAGACAGTGGTTTTTATAACAATTCTGGTAGTTTTCCCTTTAAAATAGGTGATGAAATATTTGTTGAAAATATTAAAATTACGAATGAAGCTGATGGATACAATTCAAGTGATTATAATTACAAATATTTTACAGTTACTGGAATAAACACTACAGGTGGGGATGAAAAAATTACTTACTCATTAGTTGGTCTTGGAACAACTGGAGGTCTATACCAAGAAGAAAATAATTTTGGTAGAGTTATAAAAAAAGATGATTTAGCAATATTTACACCAATATTTAAAAGAACTAGTTTTATTGATGATGAAGTAGTTAAAGTTATTGGAAAAAATGTTTCTGGAACTGTAGCTAAAAATGGTTGGAATCAGTTATCTGAATCGTTAAAAGTATTTGATACGACTGCAGAATTTGAACCTGATCAAATTGTTGTTGGAGAAGTAAGTAACAATAAAGGAACAGTGACCAGACAATTTAAATTTAATTTTGATTTAAATGTAGATAGTACAGCTACCAATTTAAATGGTTGGAAAGATGATACAGGTAAACTTAATTTAGAAACACAGAGAATACATGATAATGATTATTATCAAAGATTCTCATATTCAGTAAAAGGTGCTGTTCCATTTACGATTTGGAAAGATGCTATTGATAGTTTATCTCATGTCTCAGGATTTAAGAATTTTTGTAATTTAGGTATCGGAACTACATCACAATCAAATTTAAAACCCACTTCAGAATCTGATATAGATTTAAATGTTGATATTGAACAAGAATCATCAGTCCATGAAAGATTTTTCTATGATATGGTTAGTGAAGAAACTGAAGATGAAAATTTATCAAAATTAGTTATATTTAATTCAAAAATTATAACTGATTATAATGAATCACAAACAAATAAAGTGGTTTTAATTGATGATATAAGCCCACAATTTACTGGAATTGTAACTTCTACTGGTGGTGGAGTTATAGGAACAACTAGTTTTAATTTATTTTCTCAGGGAACTCCTTTATTTCATAAAGAATTTAATCCTTCTGGTATAAACACATCAGATCATCTAATAACTATTAATGAACATAATTTCAATACAGGTGAAAGGTTAATATACAAACCTGAAACGGGACAAGACTCAATTGGAATTGCACAGACATCAGACGCTAACGCTGGTGTTGCTGCAACAACTTTATTGCCATCAGAAATTTTTGCAATGAAAGTAGATTCAAATACTATTCAAGTGGCAATTGCTGCTAGTCTTGCGATTGCAGGATCTGCTGTCTCATTTACTAATGTAATTGGTATTGGTAGTACTAGTTTCTTTTCAGTTCCCTCAGAAGATGCAACAATAAGATCTTTAATTACTATTGATAATATAATTCAAAGTCCTGTGGGTATTACAACCGTGATATCTGTAGGGTTGTCAACCGCACTTGGGGCATCTAATAATGTCATACTTTTAAACGATGTATCAGAAATTTTAGGTAAATCACTGCTTAAAATTGAGGATGAAATAATTAAAGTCAATTTAGTAGGGGTTGGATCCACAAATTCATTAAATGTTATAAGGGGAGAAATGGGAACAGTGGCTGCAGCACATACTGTTGGTGCAGCAGTAACAGTGGTTAAAGGGGATTATAGAGTTAATGAAGGAAGAATATATTTTTCCGAAGCACCTTATGGGCCAGTATCAACTGGAGGAATTATTACTCGTTCTAATTTTTCTGGTAGAGTATATTATAGAATAAATTATGACAACAATACAATTATTGATGATATATCAGATAGATTTGATGGATCTACAAAATCATTTAATTTAACATCAAATAGTGTTGATGTGTCTGGAGTTGATGAAAGTTTTGGTGCATTCTTAATCAATAATATATTCCAAAAACCTTTCTTAAGAGAATCTGGTAGTATTCTTAGATCAGATTATGAGATGACTAGAACTAATACTGGAGTTGGAGTTGGGCAAACAATTGTTTTTACTGGAACTTCTGGAAATAAAGATTTACCTAGAGGTGGAATTATAAATGAATTTGATGTCAAATCTGGAAGTGGATATGAACCACCAAGAAAAGCATTATTCAGTGCAGTTGTATCAGTAGGAGGTACTATACAATCCGTAGGTATAGCAAGTGGAGGTGCTGGATATTTAACACCCCCATTAATTTCTGTTGTGAATCCCAAAAGACATTACAAACACGTATTCATATCATCTAATTCCAATTCTGTTAATGTTACTGGTGGATCTCAATTAACTCCAACAGACGCAGTTTATATTTCTGAAACTGGACTTCTAACATTAACAATTCCTAATCACGGACTTACTTTCGCAAATACCGTTACTTTAGATAATAATTCACTTATTTTTAGATGTTCTAAAGATAATTATTCAACAGACCATCCTTATCCAAGATCAACCGATCCAGCTTCTGGAACAACTTTAGAGATAATGGCATTTACCACAAATACCATAACTCTTGATGTTGGACTTGGTGGTGGAGTTGACGCTATCATAACTGCTTCTATTGGAACAGGAGGTACAGTAACATCAGTAACCATTGTAAATCCAGGAACTGGTTATACTAATACTGGCATATCAACTGGTTTAAATTTTGTTACAGCAGCACCTCCAAGTCCATACAAAGACATACCTTTATCTGGTGGAAATGGATCTGGAGCTACTATAGATGTTGTTGTAGGGACTGGTGGTAGTATCGTATCATTTGATATGTCAGATCGTGGTATTGGTTATGAAATTGGAGATAATTTACAATTAACTACATTACCATTAGTTGGAATAGGAACAAGTGCTTTTAATATTACTGTAACAAGTAAGTTTCAAGATAAATTTGCAGGATGGTGTTTTGGTCAACTAATTGAACTTGATGACATTAGTTCACAATTTAATGGTTTTAGAAAGAACTTTTTACTTACTCGAACAAAAGGTGGTGGCGAAAGAGAGTATTATAGTATAGTTGCTCAAGAGGGTTCAGGAATTATACTTAAAAATAATTTCTTGATATTTATTAATGACGTATTGCAAAGACCAGATAAAGATTTTCTTTTCGAGAGTGGAACAAGAATATCATTTACAGAAGCACCAAAAGCAGGAAGTAAATTTAAAATATACTTCTACACTGGATCTGATCAGGATTTTAAAACTGTTGATGTAGATGAAACAATAAAACCAGGTGATGAGTTAAGATTACAATACTTTAAAAACAGGGATACAAACGCAGTTGAAGGTGAACAAGATAATAGAATTGTATATGAATTGATTGCTTCAGACACCGTAGAAACCACTACTTACTCTGGAGTGGGAATATCTACCGATACTAATTTTAAGAGACCAACAATGTGGAGAAAACAAGTAAATGACTTAATTATTGATGGTGAAAATATATCTAAAGAAAGAAATTACTTAACAGCACAAATATTACCAACAACAGGAATTATAAAATCTGTTAGTCCTTCTGATGGAAGAATATATGTAAAAGATGCATGGTCATTTAAACAAATTGATGGTTTAGATCAGACTTTAAATGATATAAGTATTGTTGGTATGGGAACTACAGCTGTTGTTGAAATTATTGAAGAGGTGGGAACTTTTGGGGATTTTGGAATTATTACAGGAATTGGACTTAGTTCAACTGGTATTAATACAACTGGGCCTGCAATATTTTTTGAAGTTGAACCAGACCCAACAATATATGATTCTTCTGGCCCTCCAGCTGGAGGTGTATTGCAAAAAATATCAAGGTCAGGAATCAGCACTGGTGACTACTTTGTAATTGAAAATACGTTTATTGGAAATGGAGTGACTGGAATTAAAACTACATCTTCAGGCCCAGAAACCGTTTGTGTTGGTAATAATTTCCTTGACAATGTATATTACGTTGCACACTTTGTGTCTATTGGATCTTCAATGACAAGGATTTTTGCAAATGTAAATTCAATTTCAGGAATAAACACTAACCCCAACAATACGGGTTTATCAACTTATTCCAAATCTGGAAATTATAGTTGGGGTGCGATAAATGTAAGTAGAAATGCTACTTCAAAATCATTTACTTTCCACAATCAAAATGGTATCCTTGGAATTGATACTTCAACTCAAATTATAAGGACTCTACCCATAACAAGTTCCTATTCTCTATAACTGGTATAAATAATCAAAAATGTAAGTATCAATGCCCGCAATAATCACTGACCAATATCGTATATTAAACGCAGAAACTTTTATAGACAGTTTTGTAGGTATTGGTGCATCTGGAAAAAATAATTATTATACTTTTTTGGCACATCCAAATCCAAAGAATATTGAAGTAAAAAATTACGGTGATGAGAATTGGCCCAGTCAAGTGCCAACTCCCGTAGATTCTTTTGCTCAAGAAAATTTTTACTATGATAGTATGTTATTCTTGAAAAAAGTAACTTCAAATGATGTTAGAAGAATTGTTCCAAGAAGAAATTGGCAAACAGGAACTGTATATGAAATGTACAGAAATAACTATTCTGCTCAAAATGGATATACTCCTCAAAATTTGACTCCCAATTCTCAGTCAACATCTCTTTATGACTCTACTTACTATGTTATCAACTCTGAGTTTAATGTCTATATTTGTATAAACAACGGAGCAACTGCAGATAATCCAAAAGGACAAAAATCTTTATTTGAACCCTTACATGTTAGTAACAGTCCTCAAGCAGCTGGAAATGGATCGGATGGTTATCTATGGAAATATCTTTTCAGTATAAAACCAGCAGATATAGTTAAATTTGTAACTTCAAAATACGTGCCACTTCCACAGGTTTGGGGGGACACTTCAACACTGTCCGTTAAAGATGCTGCTGTGGATGGAAAAATTGAAACTGTAGTTGTTACAAATAAAGGTGCTTCGGTAACAGTAGATGGTGTTCTTAATGGAACAATTTCTGGTATTCCGATTATTGGGGACGGAACTGGAGGATCAATTACAGTAAGTGTGGTTGGTGGGTCAATACAAAACGTAGAAAGTGTTGCTGGTGGATCTGGTTATACCTATGGTACAATTAAATGGACAAGCGGAACTTACGACGGTAAAAATCTCAATACAGGAAGTGGAGTCGATTTTGAAGTTGTAATTCCACCAAAAGGAGGTCATGGTGCCGATATATATCGTGAATTGGGTGGATTTAGAGTTATGGTGTACTCTAAGTTTGATAATAATGTTGACGATGCACCAGATTACATTGTTGGTAATGATTTTTCTCGTGTTGGAATAGTTAAAAATCCTCTTCAACTTAGTGGAACTGGTCTTCTAAATAATACGACTGCAACTAATTTGAGTGCGTTAAAGTTAAAATCTGCTAGTGGAGGCCCAGCATTATCAGATATAAACTACCCAGCTAACGCATTGATAACTCAAACGGTTGGAGTTGGTTCTACTGCTGTTGGTTATGTTGCTTCTTGGGATCCACTCACTGGAGTTCTTAAGTATTATCAACCTGTTGGATTTTCAACACTCTCTCAATATTCATATAAAAAATTGGATTTTGTTTCAATTGGAAATACAATTAATTGTTCTACAGCAACTGGTACAGGAATAGTTGATACTACTTTTAACGGTGATTCTGTTGTTATAGCAACTGGAAAGAACCAAAGTTTAGGTCAAACATTTGTTAACGGAAAGGCAAGTCCAGATGTTAAAAAATACTCTGGAGATATCATATATGTTGACAATCGAGCACCAATAACGAGAACAGAGTCTCAAAAAGAGGAAGTAAAAATCGTCATAGAGTTCTAAAAAAATGCCACAAAATACTAATTTAAACGTTTCCCCATATTTTGATGATTTTGTTGATAGTAAGAACTATCACAAAGTTTTATTTAAACCAGGATTCCCGATTCAGGCTAGAGAATTAACAACTCTACAAACGATTCTTCAAGATCAAGTTGAAAAATTTGGACAACACTTTTTTAAAGAAGGATCCATGGTTATTCCTGGTGGAATTACATATGATTCAGATTATACAGCAGTAAAGATAGATCCAAATTTCTTAAATATTCCAGTTAGTTCCTATACTAATATTTTAGCAGATAATAAAATTGAAATAAAAGGTGAAACCACAGGTGTTGAAGCAACTGTCGTTAATAGATTAACATCTTCAGAATCAATTGATGGATTTGATACTCTGTATGTTAAATATACAAAATCGGGCCCTGATGGAGAAACAAAAGTTTTTGCTGATGGTGAAAATCTTATAACTCTTTCTAGTGTAAACTATGCAAATACTAGTATTGCAGAACAAGGCCAATTTGCAAGATGTATTGTTTCTAACTCAACATCTACTGGATCTGCACTTTCAGTAAGTGAGGGAGTATTTTTTATTCGAGGATTTTTTGTTAAAAATGTAACTTCCACGATAATATTAGATCAATATACAAATACTCCTAGTTATAGAGTTGGATTTTTACTTAAAGAAGAGGTTGTAAGTCCATCACTAGTAAATTCCGATTTATATGATAACGCTAAAGGTTTTTCAAACGAATCTGCACCTGGTGCTGATAGATTTAAATTATCTACAAGATTGCATAAAAAATCTTTGACTAATAAAGATGATTCTAATTTTGTCGAACTTTTTAGAGTTGAAAACGGAAACGTAGAGGAAATAGTAACAAAAACAGATTATAATACATTTGCAGAGGAATTAGCAAGAAGAACTTATGATGAATCTGGTGATTACTACGTGAAACCTTTTTCTCTTGAAGTGAGAGAGTCTTTAAATAATAGACTTGGCAATAAAGGAATTTATTTTGATACACAAACAACTTCAAATGGAAATGCTCCTGGTGATGACTCAGTTTGTTTGCAAATTTCATCAGGAAAAGCCTACGTAAGAGGTTATGAGGTAGATAAAATATCAACTACATCTTTAGATGTATTAAAACCAAGAACCACTAAAACACTTAATAATCAAAGTGTTCCGATTCGAGTTGGAACTTCAATTAAAGTTACACATGTAAAAGGAATGCCAAAAATTGGATTTAGTGATGATGCGAAGATAAATTTAAGAGATCGAAGATTAAGTGCTAGTAAAGCTACTACTGGATCTGTTATTGGAGATGCCAGAGTTTTTGATTTCAACCAAAAAGCAGTTGCAGGTATTGGAGCCACTGCATTTGATTTAAAACTTTATGATATTCAACTCTATACAAAAATTAAAGTATCAAATAACGAAACAATTGCTGAAGATTCTTATGTAAAAGGAAAATTTAGTGGATCCACTGGACACGCAGTTTCAGCAGTTACTGACGGAATAGAAGTGAATCTTCGTGATGTAAGTGGAGAATTTCAACTTAATGAACCAATTTTAATAAATGGAATTGATTCAGGTAATAATATTACAGAGATAGTTGATAATAACATCGAATCCATCAAATCAGTTAATGGTATTAGTGGTGTAAACTTTGCTGCGAACACAGTTTTAAACACTAAGAAGAAAGTATTTAACGATGGTATTGAGCTTACTGTAAGTGGTGGTAACAAACTAAAGTCTCCTCAAGTTGCTGATTTTAGAAGTCAATTACATGTTGGTGATATTATTTCATACGGAACAGCAGGTCAAAATGATCCTACTTTTAACAGAGTTACAGGTGTCAATCAAAACGATGTAGATATTGCATCAGTTCCAAATGTAGCTGGTGTTTGTACTGGTACTGTTAGTAACGGAACTAGATCTGGTTTAAGTGTTGTAATTCCAACTCTAAATGAGTCTGATAATCCTGGTTTAAGAGTCAGACTGGCAAATGATTATGTGGCATCGATGAATGTCTTAGATAGTTCTTATATTACCAGAAAGCAATTTTCAAATACAGCTTCAGGAAATTCTGTTACATTTGAAATTACTAATCTTGGTGGAGATACTAGTGAATTATTTTTTGAGTTGTTTAGTGCAGAGAATTATTATTTGGAAGTTGGTAATGTGCCCATACCTCTTTTTGAACCACAAGTATCTGTAATTGATGATCTTAAGAAAGTTGTAATTTCTGGAATTCCAAACGGATCTGCTGAATTAACAGTTGCAGTAAGAAGAAGTAAATTGGTTTCTAAAGCAAAATCTTTAGTAAGATGTCATGACTTAATAGTTAGCAGATCTGAGTTATCAGGATCTGGTATTGGATCAACATCTTTAAGTGATGGATTGGAATTTAGTGAAGTTTATGGAACAAGAGTTCAAGATGAAGAGATATCATTAAACTTCCCAGAAGCAAATCGTATTTTAGCAATTTTCGAATCAAATGATGCGAATGATCCAGAATTACCAACAATAAGTGTTAGTCAACAAAGTGATACATTTATAGACAATGTATTAGTTGGTGATCAATTTGTTGGTGCAGAATCAGGTGCAGTTGCTCGTGTAGTGGTTGTAGCAGCGTCTCAGTTGTCTTTTGTTTACGAAAACGATAATACATTCCAAGTAGAGGAAAATATTACTCTGATGGCATCTGGGATCATAGCCAAAATAGATAACATAACCATTGGCGATGAAAATATAATTGATGATTATACTTTAGATAATGGACATAGAGATGATTTTGTGGATTATGCAAGAATAGTTAGAAAATCTGATGTAGAAAAACCAACTCGTAAGTTAAGAATTATTTTTGATCGTTTCAGTAATGATGAATCTTCTGGTAATATTGAAACAGTGAATAGTTATAATAATCTTGATTATTCAAATGATTTACCATTTGTTTTTGATTCTTATGCTTCTGATTATATAGATTTTAGACCCAGAGTGTCTCCATATAATATGTCAAGCACTAAATCTCCATTTTCGTACGCATCTAGAAGTTTTTCAACATCAGGATCTGAAACAGTGGTTACAAACAAAACTGTTGTTGTTGATTACTCTTATTACTTAGGGAGAATTGATAGATTATACTTATCTAAAGAGGGAAAATTTACTATAAAAGAGGGTAAACCATCAAGAAATCCTAAAGCACCACTTCATGATGAGGGAGCTTTCCAAGTTGCAACAATCTCATATCCTCCATATGTTCGCAACGCTTCTGAAACAATTACTAAGACTGTTCCTCATAAAAGATATACAATGAGAGATATAGGTAGTCTTGAAAATAGAATTAAAACTTTAGAAGAGTATACTACTTTATCTTTACTTGAAAGTGATACTAAAAACTTATCAGTTAAAGATCCTAACACTGGTTTAGATAAATTTAAGTCTGGTTTTTATGTGGATAATTTTCAAAGTCACAAAACGCACAATTTAAGAGGTGATTCTAATTTTGATATTGATGTAATAAGAGGAGAGTGTAGACCAAGATCTACAGAAAGAAATATTTCATTAGTTTTTGAAACGAAGAGTTCAACTGAAAATCCAATAACCACTGACTATAGATTTACTGATGATTTTGCTGATTCTAACATTACAAGAGGAGGGTCTGCTTTAACTTTAAATTATACAGAAGTTCCATTTATAGATCAACAAAATGCTACTAGAGTTGAAAATTTAAATCCATTTCTTGTTACTAATTTTATTGGGACACTTGAATTAACACCAAGTTCAGATTTTTGGATTGAAGAGACAGTATTACCTTCTCAAAATATTCAAGTTGATAGTGTTTTTGATGGTATAGCAGATTTATTGGGAGTTGATGACGAGAATGGTGGAATGGCATCAAGTTTCTGGAACTCTCATGAAACTACTTGGAATGGTAGAGATAGTGCGACTTTAGTTGATGAAGACATTATTAGAAGACAAGTTTTAAATAGAGACGTTGATGTGAGTAGAAGAAGAACTACAAGAGCATGGGAAATAACTACAACTACTACTACAGATGTTAGAAACACAATAAGACAAACATTTGAAGAAAGTGGTGTCGAAAGAGAATTTGGTTTGGAGTTGTCTGCTAGTGAGCAAGTTATAGATTTGGGAACTAAAGTTGTAAGTATGAATGTTTCTTACAATGTAAGATCTCGAAATGTTGAGGTTTTTGCCCAAAGATTAAAACCAAATACAAGGTTTTATGTTTTTATGGAAAATACGGACTTAACACCTTATGCAGTTCCTAAATTTCTTCCAATTAGCATGGTAAAAGGAACTTTTGCAGTTAATGATATTGTTGAAAGTATATCTCAGTCCAATGAAACAACTTCAGTTCCCGAAATTAAATTTAGAGTTGCGACTTTAAATCATAAAGAAGGGCCATATAACAATCCAACCGAAACTATTACAAATTTAACATATCCAAACACAACTTTATCTTCAGCATATTCAAGCACTAGTGAAGTGTTGAATATTGATACTGCTGATTTATCATTAGAAAATAACGTTGAAAATAGTGGATATGTGTTTAGGGGAATGGAACTTGTGAACGCAGATGGATCTGCAGAAGCAACTGTAGGAATTCCAGCATTATTCAGTGATGAACAGGGAGATTTAATTTTCTCTTTACATATTCCTGATCCAAAAATTGCGAGTAATCCTGTTTTTACTACTGGAAACAATACAATTAGAATAACTACTGATTCTGGTAATGCAGCTATATTAGATCCTGGTTCTAGTTCAGCAGAAGCAGAATACTTTTCTAGTGGATATCAAACAAATACACAATCACAAACTCTATCAATCAAACAACCACAAGTAGAAAGGGTAGAAATTGGAAGAGAAGATGTAACTCGACAATTTAACAGAACTAGAACTGAAACTACAACTGAAGTAGATGTAGATTTCAGAAGAGATAGAATCCGAAGAAGAAGAGGAGATCCATTAGCACAATCATTCATGATAAAATCTGAAACTTATGAGAATGGTATTTTTATAACAGGTGGTGATTTATTCTTTAAAACAAAAGATAAAAAAATTCCAGTCACTATTCAAATAAGAACAATGAGAGATGGTTCTCCAACTTCGACGGTTGTTCCATTTGGTGAAACTAAAATAAAAGTAAAAGATGTTAAAATTTCTGATGATGGTAGTATTCCATCATCATTTAAATTTAAGACACCTGTTTATTTACAAAGTGGAAATGAATATTGTATAGTATTAATGGCATTTGGTACTCTTAATTATTTGGCGTTTATTAATAGAATGGGTGAAACTGATTTAATAACTCAAGGATTAAATGCACAACAACCAACTTTAGGTTCTTTATTTAAATCACAAAATAATCGTACATGGACAGCTAGTCAATACGAAGATCTTAAATTCATACTTAATAAAGCAGAATTTGTAACTAATGCTCCATCAAGTGTCTTACTTTATAATTCAAAAATAAGACCGCACCATATTAAGAGAAAAAATCCAATTACTGCATTCTCAAAAAGAGTTAGTGTTAAATTAGGAGCAACAACTCAGACTGTAATTACACAAGGAGATAAATTTGAACAAACTGCGAGTGGATTTATTCACACAGGAAAAGTATTTGCTGTTGGAGGCCCAATAAAAGCTGGAGGGTCAAGTAATAATCTAACAGTGGTTGGAACTGGTGTTGGACTAGTAGACGGGTCGTATACTGGAATTGGATTTACAAGTTTAACTGGATTTGGTCAAGGTGCAACTGCAGATGTAACAGTTTCTTCTGGAGCAGTAACTGCTGGTAACATTAATATTCAGAACGGTGGTGAAGGTTATGCACCTGGTGATTTATTGATGTTAGATCCTCTTGGTTCTGGATCTGGAGTCAGAGTTGTTGTAAAGTCTCATGTTGGACTTGGTGGTACTAATATAATTATTTTAGATGATGTTAAAAATAATTTTGTAACTAATTTGGATGTGAAGCATTATCCTAATGGTGGAGGTCAAAATACAATCGCTAACGCTGATATAACAGGTGTTATTGAGGATCCAATAAGAGATGGATACACGATGAAGGTTAGACACAAAAATCATGGAATGCATTCGAACACAAATGAAGTTAGAATTAGAAGATTCAAATCAGACGTTAAACCAACTACATTGACACAAAAAATTGATGATGATACTTCTGTTATATCTCTTGCAAATGCAACTGGATTTGATACTTTCGAGGGTCAGACAGTGACCACATCTTTTCCTGGTTTTGTCCAGATAGACAAGGAAGTAATCAAATACACTGGTGTATCAGGTAATACTCTAACAGATATTAGTAGAGCTATAGATGCTGGCACTGATGATCGTAGAAAGTCAGATCATAAAGCAAAGGCGTACGTATTTAAGTATGAATTTAATGGTATTTCTCTAAGAAAAATTAACAAAAGACACGATATTGATCCTAGAGAAAAAACATTTAATAGTTATCATGTAAAAGTATCCACAGCATCAACTGAAGTTTCATTTAATACAACCAAATCTGGTGGTGGAAATGATGTACGTATAACTCAAAATATCCCATTTGAGGCAATAGACCCACAGATAACATCAATTACACCCACAGGAACAAGTATTTCTGCTAGAATTAAAACTACTTCAGGAACAAGTTTAAGTGGAAACGAAGCTTCATTTGAAGATATGGGTTATGAGACTGTTGCATTGAATAAAACTAATTATTTTGATACTCCAAGAATGGTTGCATCTGGCACAAATGAAGCACAAATACTTGATAAAAATAAATCTCTTACTCTTGAATTAACACTTTCAACTAATAATAAGGATGTATCTCCAATGATTAATTTGGATACAGCTAACGCAGTATTGCTCAGTAATTTAGTTGATGATAAAGTTGATAATTTTGAGACTGATAGTCGAACAAAGGTTTCAGGTTCAGATCCAAACAATGCAATATATGAAACAAAACTAATTAATTTGGAGTTTGTTTCAAATTCGTTAATGGTTCAGTTTGATGGACATCGAGAGGCAGAAGGCGATATTAGAGCTTTCTATAAATTAGTTAGAGGTGATGGTAATGGTTCTAAACAAAGTTATGTTCCATTCAATGCAAATGGATTGCCAGATACTACAGTAAAACCAAATGCAAAACGTAGTACCTTCAGTGAATATAAGTTTACTGCGGAAAATACCCCACAATTTAACGCATTTATGATTAAAGTTGTTATGACATCAACTAATCAGGCAAAACCACCTCGACTTAAAAACTTTAGAGCAATTGCTCTCAGATCATTTGAAATAGAATAATGAAAAAGTATTTAAAAGTAGAAACTGATAAAACTCATGTCAGAGACATAGAATCAAATGCAATTGTGAATCGAAATAAAGGTGAATTTGATAAATTTATGAAACTTTCTCAAAAAAAGTACGAGGAAAAAAAGAAATTTGATAATATGCGTAGTGATTTGGATTCTTTAAAACAGGATATGAATGAGATTAAAACTCTCCTTCTAAACATTATGAATAAATGATTTATAAATATTCCAAGATAGATTCTAATTAGTTAAATAATGGCAGCATATATTAGTAACATAATAATTGATGCTGGTGCTGATTTTGACCAAGTTTTTAATTTGGAAAATTCAGCAAACTCACCTTTAGATTTGAGTGGGTATACAGCCACATCAAAACTAAAAAAACATCCTGCTTCTTTAAATGATAAGGCATCATTTACGGTGTCATTTCCAAATAGAACGCAAGGACAGTTGAGAATATCTTTGGGATCTACGATTACATCTATCTTAAAAGCAGGTAGATACAGTTATGATGTGTTATTAAATGATGGTTCTTTAAAAACAAGAATTGTTAGTGGAAGTGCGATTGTTACTGCTGGAGTCACTACAGGTTAATTAACATGGCTGATATTAAAGTCAGAGTCGGTTCAAGAAATGCCAAAAAAGTTATATCCACTATATCTGGAAGTGGAGGAACTTTAGGTGGTTTATCAGATGTTGATATATCTGGTGGACTTCAAGATGGAATGGTATTAGTCTTTAACGCATCAACTAGTAAATTCGAAGCAACTTCAGAATTAACGCCAGGAGCAACACAAAATTTAAACATTAATGGGGGAAGTTTTTAAATGGCCAGCATAATACGAGTAAAAAGATCGACTGGCAACTCTGCTCCGTCAACTATAAACTACGGTGAACTTGCAGTTACGATTGCACCTGGTGCTCACGGAAATTTAGGTTCAAGACTATTCGTTGGAGATAATACAAGTCCAGATCCAGATCCAATAGTAATTGGTGGTAGATATTTTACTGATTTGATGGGTAATGCACCAGGTACAGTTGCTGGTGGTGCAAATGCCAATAGCGGTACGTTAGCAAATGGGTTCATACCAATTCTTGATAGATCAAGTTCAGGACATCCAGGTGGAAGTGCCACAGGTTATGGAGAGGGTAGTGCTGCTATAGCAAATTTACCAAGAGTCAACCAATGGAACGTAGATAATCTTACATTAGATGGAAATACAATATATTCAAATAACACAGATGGGGATATAATTTTTGTACCTAATGGTAACGGGCAAGTAATAATCAATGATGATACCAAATTAACCTTTGGTACTAGTGAAGATGCAAGTATTGAATATGATGAAAATGGAACAGACAAGATACAAGTAACTGGTGCAACATGGGTATATAACACTCAAATTGAAATTAAAAATGATGGAACAAATGATGGTCTAACTGTTGATAATATTGGTATTTCATCTAATATTATTCGAACTAAATCTGGAGGTGGAAATACTCTATTCATTGACCCATATCCAGATGGTTTAGATAGTGACGGAATGGTTGTAATTAAAGGTAGTTTACAAGTTGATGGAACTACAACCACTGTAAATTCTACAAATACATCATTAAATGATCCAATAATGAATATTGGTGATGTTACAAGTGTAAGAACTGTAACGGCTGGTGTAGGTGCTGGAGTTTCTGCGATCACTGTTGACTCAATTGCAGGAATTAACACAGGAGACCAGATAACTGGAAGTTCTTCACTTCCAGGTGCTGGCACTACAACAATTAATTCTTTTGTAGAATCTGCTGGAATTTCCACTATATTCATTGATGGTCAAACTACTGGTGGTATTGCAGATCAACACCAATTGACGGTAACTCATGGATTTGATACTAATACTGATCGTGGTATTTCTTTTAACTACAATACTGGAACTGGAATATCAAATAATAAAATTGGATTTTTTGGCTATAATGACAGTTCGGGTGAAACTAGTAATGCACCTGAGAGATCATTCACATATATTCCCGATGCAACTATCACTGGTAACGTTCTAAGTGGTACAAAAGGTTTCCTAGATATAAAAGGAATATATTTCCAAAGTGGAGATTATTCAACAGCTGGTAACGGAATTGTTTATTTCGATACTACTGGTAAAATGGTTGGTGCTGCTGGCACTACTGCTGGTATAACCACTTCAAACTTTATACTCACAACGGATGCCAGTGGCATACCGAAGTGGACAACAACAATTGATGGAGGTCAATTCTGATACTATGAACAGTGAAGTTGATGTGAATATTTTGATTAGTCATTACCATAAGAAATTATCAACATTAGTTAATCAAAATATATTATTAGAAGCAAAAATGGAATCTATGACAAAAGATTACATGGATTTGAAACAAAAATTTGATGCATTACAAAGTCCTAAAAGAGCAATTAAAAAATGAGTAAACCAGCCAGTAGACAAGGATTGATTGATTACTGCCTAAGAAAATTAGGTTATCCTGTGCTGGAAGTTAATGTAGACGATGATCAAATAGATGATTTGATCGATGATGCACTTCAATATTTTCAAGATCGCCATTTTGATGGTGTGGAGAGAATGTTATTAAAACATAAAATTACAAAAGAAGAAAAAGAAACATTAAGAACTGGAATTACAACTACTACAGCAAATTCAACTGTTGGTATAACTACAACAACATTTGAAGAAACTCAAAACTTTATACAATTGCCAGATCATGTATTGGGTGTAGAAAGAGTTCTTAAAATGGATAATAACACCATATCCAGTGGTTTATTTAATATTAAATATCAAATATTTTTAAATGATTTGTATTATTATGGTGCACTTGACCTTTTAAATTACACAATGACCAAAAGATATTTGGAAGATTTGAGTCGCATTATTACACCAGATACTCAAATAAGATTTAATAAAAAACAAGGAAGGTTATATTTAGATATTGATTTTGCACAAATGTCCGATGATACATTTATAATTATTGACGGATATCGTCTTTTAAATCCAGATGACGTGACTAAAGTTTATAATGATTTTTGGTTGAAAAAATATGCAACATCTTTGATTAAAAAGCAATGGGGAATGAATTTAATTAAATTCCAAGGTGTAATGTTACCTGGTGGAGTTCAGTTGAATGGAAGACAAATATATGAAGATGCAATTCGAGAATTAGAAGAACTAGAAAATACACTCAAGACAGAATACGAATTACCACCACTTGATTTTATAGGATGATATTATGCCACTTTCTCCGTATTTCTTACAAGGGTCTTCAAGTGAACAGAGATTAGTTCAGGATCTTATCAATGAACAATTAAAAATTTATGGTCAAGATATAGTTTATCTTCCTCGTAAAATTATAAACAAAAAGACAATCATGAAGGAGGTTGTGGCCTCTACATTTGATGATGCTTATCGAATGGAAGCATATCTTTTAAATTATCAAGGATTTGAAGGTAATGGGGATATTTTACAAAAATTTGGAGTTCAAACTACAGACGCAGTTACTTTTGTAATATCAAAAGAAAGATATGAGGATTTTATAAGTCCATTTCTTACTGGTGATATTGAAATAGAATTAGCAACAAGACCTGAAGAAGGTGATTTAATTTATTTCCCTCTCGACAATACCATGTTTGAAATTAAGTATGTTGAAGGTAAAAAACCATTTTATCAATTAAATAATCTTTATGTTTACACTCTAAGTTGTGAAGTAATGGATTATGCTCTTGATGAAGATATTGATACTGGAATCGAGGAAGTAGATAGAGCAGCAGTTGAATTTGGATATACAACGAAATTAAGTATGGTTAGTATTAATGCATCAACAGCATCTGCAACGGTTCAATTATCTAAAGATGCAGGTAATACTAACATTGGTAAGGGAGTTGCATTTATAGATTTAATAAATGATGGAACAGGATATACGTTACCACCATTAATTGGAATTTCATCAGCACCAAGTGCAGGTATTAATGCAACAGCTGTTGCAATCATGACCAGTCGATATGGTCAAAATGGAAAATCAATAGATCGAATTGAACTAACTAATCCTGGTTTTGGATATACAAATCCACCAACTATTACAATTCGAAGTCAAAATGCATTTGGAACTGGTGCTGCAGCAACTGCAGTTATAGCAGATGGAACTCTATCAACACCAACTATCAATGATGCTGGTGCAAGTTATGCTACACCTCCTACAGTAACTTTCAACCCTGTTGGTTTAGACACAAATATTGGAATAGGATCAACTGCAAAAGCAGTGGCAATAATCAATACTCTCGGTCAACTTGCTTCAATCAGATACACCTTTGCAGGTATTGGATACACTGCAACTCCAACTGTAACTATCGACCCACCAGTAAAAGCAGGTATTTCAAGCGGTAATTATCTCTTTAAAGAACTGGTTAGAGGAGTTTCAACAGGAACAACAGCAATTGTTTCTGACTGGGATGCAGACGATAGAATACTCAAAGTTACAAATGTTGGTGGAGTTGGATTTGCTGTTGGAGAATCAGTGGTCGGTATTGGAACTAGTTTATTAGGATCTGACGCAGAATACGTTGTTAGAAATATTTCTGATCAAGATGAGTATGATTTATATAATGAAAATATTGCAGTAGAATCTGAAGCGGACTCAATTATTGACTTTTCTGAAGACAATCCGTTTGGTGATTTCTAAATAGTTTGGATAAGTCCTGTTTAAGATATGTTAGGAACCTATTATTACCATGAAATAATCAGAAGGACTATTATAGCCTTTGGTACTCTTTTTAATGAAATTGACAT
>VTLG01012964.1_pt1 | contig 31660 bp, 55 predicted proteins | sample 4694571 | NCBI WGS metagenome assembly VTLG01 (sample SAMN12604809, study PRJNA352737) | marine metagenome | biome: ENVO:00000447; feature: ENVO:00000209|ENVO:00000569|ENVO:01000036; material: ENVO:00002151; isolation source: viral sequences binned using virsorter ...
AAGAACAGAACCAATAAAAAGATCACTTGCATTATCTATTACAAATGAAGTTGCAGAACTATTAAAACCGCCAGAATCGTTTACCAATATAGGATCACCATCTGAATTTTGTAATTTTTTAAAATTTTGATCTTCCTCTGGAGTATCTATATTTAAATAATATGATGCTTGTATTATTTGAGATGTATTAAAAGATGCTTGAAAAGATGCAAATGTTGTATCATCACTATCATATACATTTGTTAAATTAGAAACTGTAACCCCTCCATCTACTGTAATGTTTGTAGTCGAATTTGGAGAAACTTTAAAAATATGTTGTGCTGTTGATTCTATCTTTGCATGGTTAGCGTTGTCTGTTGATACCGTTGAGCCTTGTGCAGATGTTGTAGGTATAAATACATCAAACTGTTCATTATATACTGCTAACTCTGAATCTGATCCACTTTTTGAAGTTGGATAAATAGAAAAACCATCTGATAATTTATTGTATTCAACTGGTCTGTAAGCGTATGATGTAAGGCTTGAAACATATTGAGGGGACGCTACTGTTGAAGCAGAGTTTTTTGTATAATCTCCATAAGCAATAGGAACTAGCATTTTGCGATCAGTTGTCTTAACATTTGGTAAGGTTATCAAATCCCATGGCCTATGAGAGTTCATTTTAATGTTTATTTTATTTCCATTTGTGTTAATAGATATAACTCTAAAAGAACCAATTTTTACTGGTGTATCTTCATTAATTTTACAATGTATTGTACATTCTCTATTAATATATTCATTTGTTCCTCCAAAGAGTTCTTTACTTACAGGATATCCTTTATATTCAAAGTCTGGTATAGTAATAGATATTCCACTTGTTGATGCTGTGCTATTAGAAAGAGAAATTGTTTCTGATATAGTTGGTCTGTTTAATATAACCCCACTATAATAATTAGAGCTTTCAATAACATCTGCAAATGATAAAAATAAAAAACCACTATTATTATTAGCTAATTTAAAAAGCCAATTCTCTTTTATGTTTCCTAACCCTATTGATGAACCAAAAGCCATTATTTACCCAGCAATAGAAGCACGAAGAACAGCTCTATTTTCACGAACTGCTGAATTAATTGCTGGTATAATGCTTTCGACTACTGTTTCATCTACTAATGGAGCAGATATATTTACAGTAATATTATTTCCCATACCACCAGCAAGGTTTTCTTGCTGCGCCTGATTTAAAATTACCTCTCCCGGAGTAAGCATTGCTGGTACTGTGTCGCCTTGACCACTATTTGTTCCCGGAACTATACCGCCATCGGCAAATTTTGTTCCCATAATTGTAGAAACCTGAGCCAACCCGAAAGCAATTGATGCTGCTGCTGGAGCAATTCCTAAAGGAAAACCCCCAGCACTAGCAAAAGCTTTTGCTGCTGCCGAATAAGTGCTAATAATAGCCTCGCCTATAGCAAGGTCTTTTAAAATCTGAGCATCGGCACCCCTTGCTCCAGCTGCTTTTTTTAACAACCCTAATGTATTAGCAACATTGGCTGACTCGTTGGCAGACTCTAAAGCAAAAAGCTTACTTTTTTCAGCAGTTATAAAATTTTGAACATCTACTTCATTTACTTTTGCATCCCTAAAAGCTTGAGCCCTTTGATTAATTTTTTTAATAGCTTCATTTGTTTCAAACTCACTTAAAGAAAGAGTTTGCTCTATAAATTCTTGTTGATTTGCTAGGGCAGTTTCATTATTTATTAAAGCGTTTTCATTTTCTAAAACTGCGTTTGCCTGTTTAAGTTCCCCGACTGTTGCAAAATAATTAGCCCATACTTCTTTACTTTTTTCAGTGAAATCAGATAAATTTTGAACTTGGTCTTCACCTCCAAACAAATCTGCTAATCCCGTTTCCCCAAACTCAGCAGATATTCCTTCAGTGTCTATAAAATCAGTCATTTGCAATTTTTCTATGCCTAGTTTTTCCCCTATAAAAGTATCAGCAAAACTATTAAATTGCTCTTTTATAAAATTAAACATAGCAATAAAAATATTTCTTACCTTCGCTGCCATTAACTCTGCAAATATTGGAATCGGCTCAAATAAAAAACTTGCTACATTTTGAACACCTGAAACTAGAGTTTCAAATATGCCTTGCGCTATTCCTATTATTTTTCCAAAACTAAAAGAAAAAAATTCAGGCAACCCATCAAATAATAATCTAAAAGTATCACCAACAGCTTTTAATAAAGCATCTGTATTACTTATTATATTTGAAGCAGTACTAGAAAAATCAACTTTTGCTAATACATTTGTAAAATCTGCAACTTCATCTGCAAAACTAGTCATTAGGTCTAAACTAGAATTAAAAGCTGGGGTAAGAGCTTCGCCTAATACTCCTGCCATATTTACAGAAGAAGCTTTTAACATATCAATTCTATCGGCAGTCGTAAGGTTTTCCTCGCCTAATTGAGAAACCAGCATATCAGTTTGCTTTAAAGCCTCATTTATAAACGCTTGTTTTCTTTCTTGATCGGTAAGGCTTTCTACAGTTTTCCCTAAACTTTCTGCAAAGTTTTCGTTCGCAGTCTTAGCATCTACCATGATACCTAAATTATCAAGCATTAATTTAGACTGCCTTCCTAATCCAGTAACTAGCGATTCAACTCCAAATAAAGTATCTTGACCAAGTGCTGCTGATAATCTTTGAGCTGAATCAAACATATTAGCCATTTGATCTTCTGACTCAAAAATACCTAATAACATAGCATTGTTTGCTTGAGTCATTAAGTCTAAACTGCTTACAGTTCCGTCAGTCGCTTTAGTTAATTTATCAAGTGTATTTGCAGAAAAACCAGCTTCTCGAGTAAGGCTATTAAACCCAGAAGCTACTTGTTGAGTTGCGCTACTTATATTTGCTATTTCATTTAAACCTCTTACAACACCTTTCGCTGCATAAAAAGCACCTGCAACTTTTGCTGCAGACTTAGCAATATCTAAAAAACTTTTATCTACATCCTTTAAAGCTTTTTTTGTTTGCTTATCGCCTTTTAAACCAAGTTTTATTAATAGATTTTTAACTGCCATGCTTTTCTCTTTCGTGTATTTTTATATTGTTTATTTCATTTTCAATAATGCTAAAGCAATCAAGCACCCAAGGATTTATATTTTCTAAATTATCACTTAAAGGTACATTAAAACTTTTTACAGCAAAATAATCAGTAATCATATCTAAAACCCAATCTGAAATAAATTTACTAGGATCACAAAAAAAAGGAAGTTGATAGTATAAGCTTTGACCAATACTATATTTTTTTCCTTCAGTTTGTTTAAGCAATATTTCAATTTCATTTAATACATCTGATTCTTCTTTATACTTAGTTTTCTTACCAGTTACAGGCGACTGAGCTATGTAAGGAAAATCAAGCTCCTTGTTTGGTATTCCGTAATTAGAAAACCAAACCCCTGTCCTCAATCGCCAGTAAGGTTTCCCAAATCTAGACCCATATACGCACCTATAATAGCAGTAAGCACCTGATCTTCCTGAACAGCAGTAAGTTGTTCTAACTTTTTATCAGCTTTTTCTTCTGTACCGAAAGCCAAAACTGCAAACTCATCTCCAAGCTCATGAAGTTTTCCAAGGTCTTTTGAGGTAAAAACTTCTTTTACTTTTTTATAAAAGACCCTCCGTTCTTTTCTAGTGATATTTTTTACTTCAAACTCACCATGTGGTGTATCAACTATCATAATATTCCTCCTTATTATTTTACCAAGTTGTTATTGCACTATTCTCAAATGTTTCTAACTTAAACGCCTCATTCGAACCATTTTGAACGCACTCAAATTCTAGAGTATGAAATACGCCAGTTTCACTAAGGTCTTGACCAGGATCACCTGTATATTGTATTTCAGCTGTTATTTCCATTTCTCCTGCAGCATCATTACCGGCACCATTTATTAGGTTTAATGTCATTGTATCGCCATCTAAAAAGTCCGAAACGACATTATTGCCATCGCCATAATCAAACTCATCATCATACTTAATAACAAGACTACCAGTTACAACATATTCAGGAAATACATAGACTTCAGCATCACCATTAGTATTAAAACCAACCCTATTAACACCATTAGAGATATTAAAAGTAAATGATTTCATAATAAATGTTTGGTTTGCATTTCCTTCTACATCTAAGGTTCTAGTATCAAAATCCATAACATTAAAATATGTAGTTTGCGCATCAACCCAAGTGCCATCAAATGTTTGCTCTAATGCTGTTCCTGTAGCAACTGGATTACTAAAGCCACTAAAGTAATTACCTGATATGCTTACAAGCCCATTATTCGCCCCTACATCGCCAGTTATTGTCATATCCGAACATACTACCCCTGCAACTTTTATACCTTCTCCTGCAGCTGGATAATAAGCTAGGTTGCAACTATGAGGCATACCACTTGTAACACTTCCACCCATAGAATTTAAATTATTTGATCCATCTATTTCCATTTCATGCAATGTACTTCCAGATGTTAGTGATCTTTGACCTACTAAAAGCGCATGCTGAGCCAATGTTCTAGGTGTTGCAACCATCTCAAAAGGCATAGTAACTGTACCACCCCTTAAATTAACTATGGTGTCAGCAGCATTTTTTACGCTACCCCTTCCACTTAATAACCTAGATTCCCTAGAAATATTAAAAGTTGGTTTTTGCGCTTGTACTACTGGTTGCGTTAGGTATGCAGTACCATCCGCACCACTTGAATCTAAACCTGTCCCGAAAGTTGTCTCAGCTTTTAAGCCATATTTTACCGAACTTACAGGCAGAACTCTTGTATCAGCCATTATCTAGCCTCCTGTTTTTTCTTTTTTTGTTTCTTTACTTGCTCTACAACTCCCATATCAAGTAGCTCTTGAGCAACTTCCTCAGACATTGTTACAGTAAATCCAGCCCTGAGTTTGTCCAGATCACCTTTATCACACTTAACCCCATTAGGGTTTATTCTATGTAATTTATTATCCCTTGCTTTTATGTCCATTAGATTATCTCCATATTTTGACAATTAAAATTTGCTACACCTTTTATTAGCGTTTGATCATCTTCATCTATTTCATAAGTAACTGATGATATTTGAGCATCAAACCACTCTGCTCCTGTGCTTTGTATTTTTTCATTATATACTAATCTTTTTAATCTTTCCATAATATTACTGACTTGTTTAATTGTGTTTTTTGTATATTTCCCGCCTGACTTTAGTTCATAATTTATAATAATATTATACTGCCTTTGCATACCGCTAGTAACATTTGTAACTAATTCATCTGATTCAGGTATAAGTAAAAAAGATTGATTGCCTTTATGCTCATCATAATATACAGGAATATTGAACTCACCATTTATTATAGTTGCTAATTTTTCTAAAATTTCATCAAAAATAATATTTATAAAATTTGTAGGCATTAGTACCTCGATGCTCTTACTGTTTTAATAGGCGTAAATGACTGATCTAACTCTCCACTTACTTCTAGTTCCCATTCATCCCCCGTAGTATAAACTCCTGGAGTGAATCTAATATACATATTATGCCCAACAAGTTGCCAGTAACCATCTATAATATCATCTATAACCATTTGTTCTAATTTTAAACCATTTTCGTTTCCTATAAAAGAATTAAATTTTACAGTTGTATTTTCTGTTCCTGCCGTAAATGTCCCCCCGGAACTAATAATAATTTTTATAATGTCCCAAGGATAAGAACTTTTACCTCTCACATCAGCAATGCCTCCAGTTGTGTTAGCATTAATAGAAACAGGCCTTAAAATACCTTTATATTTTGATTCATCTTCTGATTGATAAAGAGTAATTTCTCCTTTCCTAAGCATATCTAATATGCCAGTGCCTTCATCATTTATTGCTTGAGATCTTATTTGATTAGCTTTTTCAACATCATAAGGCCTTACTAAAAAATCAACTGCTATTATAGCAGTAGATCTAACTATAATTTCAGGATAATTAAAGCTAGAGGCATCCATGGTGCCAACTCCCTTGTTTGGGTATATTGGAAATGGGAGGAAACTGCGAACAAAGTCACTAGCACGCTTTACCGCCTCTGTCTTTAAATCAGACCAATCTCTGGATGCCTCAAAAATACTTGAATTTAATGTTGCTACACTTGTCCCTTGAAAATAATATTCTAATAAATCTGTACTTGCAGTATATCTATAATTGTCATCTGAGCTTGGTTCATTAGTTGTAGATGTCAATTCCTTCCCATTTTTGTAAACTTGCCCACTAGCATCTCCTGTATTATATAGGTAATATAGGTGAGATGTTCCTGAAGCCACCCAATTACTAGCTAAAACTTTTTTCCCATCATATTCACCTATATATGGTTCAATAAAGGTAAGGTCTGATGTTGTATTACAATAACTTTCAAAATATGTACTCATGCTTCTGCCTCTGGTTTTGGTAAAGGATCATATTCTATCACTTGAAGTTCTAAGCTTCTAACTCCTTCAATTAATTTTATTAAAAATTCTTTTTCATCTATACTTGTATTATCTAAAATAATATTTGAAATATCTACACTATCAGCAAATTCTTTACACTTCATAATAATATCAAAAGCATTATAGTCCATTCTGCTAGTATCTATTTCTGTGATCTTTTCCATTTTAAAAACTCTGCCCCTTCATAGGGATTAAAAATTGTTGTAATAAGCCTGTTATCATGATCATCATACTTAGGGTCAATAATTGTAACTGGTGCATTAAATATATTTTTATCATCTAAACCTAACTTATCTGCATATCCATCCATAATTTTAAAACTTGCTACTTGTAAGGCATGAGAAATTAACCCTGAAGCTGGGTCTTTTAAAACTTGATAACCTGAAACATGAGTATGACCACAAGTTAAAATGTGATCTTTCCAACCCATTTGTGCGGCTTTTGCTACCCCATGTGCTGTATTCCACATTGAATACCCTTTAAAAGTATGCCTAGCATTTATTCTAATTTGTCTTGAATTAGGAAATCTAAGATTTAATCTAGCTCCCCATTTCTCATATACGCCTTGATGTCCTCGCATTATAAAATCTAGAGGATCGCCATCACCTGACCAGACATCATGATTTCCTGCTACCAAATACAGCCAATTAACACTATTTACAAAGTGTTCTGTAAGCCTCCATGATTCTTTAGCACTTGTCGATTGTTGCCCATATAAAAAAGACAATCTGCCTATCCAATTATTTTGCACATCACCTAAATTACCAGCAAACATTCCATCTGTTTTATTAATTAAATTACAAAGAGAATATATTTCTGCAATATTTGTACCATCATCATCTATATGAGGATCGCCAAAATGACATATTCCAATAGGCCCACTTTTCTTTATATTTATATTTATTAATTTTCTTGATTCTTTAGCTTTTATTTGTATAGAATATTTCTTTTTCCTGTGATCAATAAGATCTTCAATAGCCATAAATTCAGGATCAGTTATTTCTTTTACAAATTCAGCTTTTTTTAATATAGTTGGTGCCACTGTTCTCTTCCCACAATTATTACACATCCATTGTTGTTTTTTTGTTTTAGCTCTGTATAAAAAGCCAAATTTTCTAATATCTCTACTTCCACAATGCTTACAACCTATAATATTTCCATCTATATCCTGTACTATTGGATCACTCATACTTAATTACAATTTCTTTAAAATGATCAACAGTTCCTTTTCCTTTCTCAGTATTATACCATTTCTTCCAATATCTTGCTTGATCGTCTAGTGTTTCAGGTAATTTTTCTGGGCATCTCCAATAATGCAATCTGCACGCTGTAATACCAGCAGTAAGATTAGTTGTCAATATTTGTTTCCAGTCTTCTTCATTTGGATCAGTAAAGTATTTCCAATCTAAATAACAAACATTAGCAACTTTTTTCATTAACTGACTTCTATATTTTAAATAATCATTGCATAAACTTACAGCAACCCAAGGCTCACATTGCCAAAATCCTCTAGCTATATCAGAACCTTTTTGAGTAAGATATTTATATTTAGATTCAACTAAACCAGTTCTATATATAAGCATCATAGCTTCATGACTTGCAAACTTAGAACCCATTTTTTCCAATGTATTCTTTATAAGGTGCATCATTTGTAAAGCGTCAATCATTATTTTTTCTCTAATATTGTTGTCATAACACCTGCAACTAAATCTGTTCCTTTATCTATCATTTTTTCAAATATTATTTGCTCAGCCTTTTCATTAAGCCCAGGTAAGTTAATTTTTTGATTTATAGCAGTTGCCCATTCTTTTTCAAATTCTTTAGATTGTATAGTTTCAATTACATAATCATTAATTGCTTTTTTAAGTTGAGGAACAGAAGCTTCTGCTTGTTTAGTAATTTCACCAACAACAATAGATTTAATGTCCATTTATTTTTCCTTTTTTATAGTTAATATTAATGCTATAATAGATAAAATACTTACTGTTATTTGCAAGTATTCACTTATTTGACTTATATTTATAAAATAATTAGCTGTGCTGATTGAAAAAACTCTTAATGTGTCCATTACCATTTTACCTTATTTGCCCAGTATGCCGCAGACATTTTGCCTTTAGCAATGTTTTTTCTATGCCTTGCCTTAAATGATTTTCTTTTTGCTTTTATTCTTGCAGACTCGCCTTTTCTTGGTTTTCCAGCAGTTTTTGCGCCTTGCTGCCCAAACCTAATTAATTTTATTTTTGATCCAGATTTTGCCAAAACAACATGAGATTTACTCTTATGTCTTGGTGTTCTTTTAGGTTTGTTAAAGCCTCTTAAGCCAAATCTTTTTAATCTAGGATCTTTTGCCATTAATTTTTTCCGTTAATTCTACTTAAACTCCCATCTATTCTTGATACTTGATTATCTAAATCATTAATTTCTTTGGTAAGTGCATCAAATTTTCTGTCTAGTTTGTCATCTGAAGCGTTCCACCTTGCAATTAATTTTATAATCATACCTTCCATATTTTCTAAAGTTTCAGATTGACCTCTGTTTTCTGTTTTTAAATTTTCTAATGTTTCCTGCTGTTTAGCGCTTTTATTTGAAAGAGATATAACTAAATAAACGAACATTGCCCCTACTACGCCGATCATGCCAGCTTCGCCATATACAGCCATAAAATCCATTAATTTTTTTCCTTTATATATTGCGTTGTAGTTGAGTTACTTGATTCTAAACTATTTATAACAAAAGTATATTTTAATGGCAAATAATCAATTACTATAACTGGGTCTGTTATTTTTTGATATTTTTTCATAATACCATCCACCAAGCAATGCCAGTTTCTACTACAATATCAGCCATAGTATTGTATGCCCATTTTTCTTTTGTGATATAAGGTTTATAATTCTCGATTATCCACTCGAAAACTTCCCAAGCTATACCAAGTATCAACACACCTAAAACGCACCACAAATCACTCCAATTTAACCATTGAAAAATCTTACAGAAAAAAGCTCCTGCACCTATATGATAAGCTGTCCATCCATCTAGCTGACCAGTTCTTAGTTGCCAATGTACTAATTTTGTTAATGGTGATTTCATCTAGCCACTACCTTATTATCTATTAATTTATGTTTTACAATGTCAATGCGCCCTTGACCAAGAGGTGTTTTTTTAGCAACCTCTTTTACATACTCTTCTTCAATAGTTTTAAATGAATCAGACCTTTTTACAATCTCTCCATCTACCCAAAGAAAAAACTTTTTTGAATTAGGGTATGTAATTGATGTAGTAGTTCCATCAGCCAACGCCACTACTTTTGTCATTCCTTTTTTATTATTTAAGTGAATAACTACATCAAAATCTTGAGCGCATTTCCTTACAATCATTAGTCGTTTTCATCTCCCGGATCATGTGGTGAGTGATCATTATCTAGCATTTCTTTCAGTTCTTTAACACCTTTTTGATGTTTGTCCACAAATACTTTTTCACATTCAACTAATTGCTGTCTCATAAAAGCGTTTGTAGATAGTTTATTTTGAACATCTGCTACATGATTTTGATACATAGCAACTTCACCTGCTTTTTCTTTTTGTAAATCAGTCATATCTTCAATGATGTATTCTTTACCATCAAGATTCAAGACTGGCTTTTCTTTTTCTTTTTTAGCCATTTTTGACTCCTTGTTTGTTAAACTTCTTCAGCTTGTTTATCTGCCCATGCTTTCTTTACTTCATCTGTCCACAAAGCACTAGCAAGTGCCTTTAATTCATCGCTTTCTGCACTTATGTCTGCATCTGGTTGTAAAACTCTTCTATGATATTTGTAAGATAATTCTTCACCATCTTCCATTATAGATGTTTTAGTGCGAACTTGAATACTTTTAAATTCACCTCTTACTTCATAATCGTCTTTTTCTACTTTTGATAAAGCCATTTTAACTCCTTATTGTTTCCACTTAATTATCCAATTAAGCTACTTTGTAATGAACATTAAATTGAAATGTGTCTCCACTTGAATATGCATCTGCTGATAAATTTAATTGAGTATTGTCATCTCTTTGTTGGCTAAAAAATAACAAATTGGATGTTCCACTTGATGAATTACCTAGCATTAATTGAACACAATTAGCATCTAAATCCAATCCACCATATCTAACCGATGCTGTAATAAATTTATTACCTGCACCATTGTAATTAAATGGTAATGTCACCTGTAAAGCACCACCAGAACCAGCTTCACTTGAAGTTATATTTACTTGAACAAAAACTTGATCTCCTATTTTTGTATAATAGCCATTTTCAACAGATGCTGAATAGTTTGTTGAACCATTACTTACCACAGGAGTGTATGTGCCTTCTTCGTAGTTATCCAGAGTATTTGCATCTGAACTTGGATTTGCTGAAGCATCATCTGGAAAGTTTATTCCATCTTTCACATATAAAGTGTGCCATGCTCTTGTTGTGCTTCCTAAGTCTTGAGTATCATCAGATCCGGGTTCTAATCTGCCATTATATAATCGAGCATTAATAGTATTTGCAACAGCCAATTTCATTTGATCATCGCTATGATCGTATTGAATCCAACCAGCTTGACTTGCATCATTAAAGAATATAGTTTGACCACTTGTGTTTCCGGGAGCTAAATAAAAATTAGTTACAGAACTATTACCAAGTGTTACTGAGTTATCTGCTTGTCCTGTTGCATTAAAACCTATTACTGTTTGATTTTGTCCAGTATTTGCTGATGGGTTAGTATCTTTTCCTATAATAACATTAGAATGACCTGAGGTCATATTGTATCCCGCACCAGCTCCGATTGCCACATTATTATCTCCTGTAACTATGCCATTCGCCATTGCTTGACTTCCCAACATGACATTTTGATCTCCTGTGGTAAGTGCCTTACCAGATTGATAACCACAAGCAACATTGCTACCACCTTCAGTAGCATTTTTCATAGATTCGCTTCCTATCGCAACTGAGTAATTTGCCCCTGTTGTATGAGTTCCATCTCCTAAAGCATAATATCCTATTGCTACACAATCTGCAACTGCTACACTTGCTGGGGAAGCGTACATTGCTAAATTTCCAATCGCTACATTTCTTAATCCAGTAGTAGATAAACCAAGAGCATCTGCACCTATTACTGTATTTCTTTCTCCTGTTGTGATATTTGGAGCGACAGAAGCTCCTATGGCAACATTTCTATCTGCACTTGTAATATCAGTTAATGCTTGATGTCCTATTGCTGTATTATTTTGTGCCCCAGATACAGTTCCTGTACCCATTGCCAAATTACCAATAGCTAAATTTCTATCTGAATCATTATCACTACTTGCGTTAAAAGCAGATTTACCAAAAACTGTATTATCTGTATTATTATCATTATTACTTAGTGAGATGCGTGAAGTTGTTTGCATTTTAAATCTAACAGTTCCAGCAACTTCAAATTGAACATCAGAATTATCTAAAATTTGCATTCTTGAAGCACTACTGTCATCTCCAATTATTACTCCTGAACTTCCACCAGCTATGTATAGATAGCCATTTGAGTGTAAATTTATACTTGCACTCGATACTGTATTATTTGTGCCACTAAATGTTAATCTTTCTTGAAGTTGTAAATCGCCAGCACTATCTATTCTCATGCGTTCTAAATATGAGTTATCTGATTCATTTGTTTTGAAACTTAAAAATGTGCTATTGTTTGAGCTTGTCCAATTAGACTCTGCAAAAGCTTCTATGGCTGCACCATTTATTTGTGTGCTACCAGAATCTTCATAAGCAGAAAACATAACTCCACCAAGCCTATGACCAGATTCTAAAGCTGAACCATCATTTGAAGTAAGTTTTACCTCACCACCTTCTGTAGATGAGCTTGTAGTTGTATTTTGAATTTGTAAACCATGAGATGCAAGATTTGAAGGACTTGATGTTCCAATACCAAGCGAACCTCCAGAAGTCAACCTCATTTTTTCACTTGCTACTACATCATGCCCTCTGGTAATAAATACCATATCAGCTTCATAATCAGCATCTTGATGAACTGCACATATACCAGTTGAAGCATTTGTGTGATATGTACTATTTAATTGAAATGCTATTCCTGTTGCAGAGTTCTCTGTTGTTTGTGGATTTCTTACAAGAACATCTACCCAAGTATCTGAATTAGAAGCATCAAAAGTTGTTGTTCTTGATGCTCTTTTTATTTCTACAAATTGGTTGGGAGAATCAGAACCGATGCCGACATTACCACCGTATTTTAAAGTTAATAGCTTATCTGAACCAGCAAAACTGCTTCCTGTGGTTGCATCGTCTAAATAAAAATCTACCCTATCATTTGCTCCATCAGCGTGTATAGCAAACTTTCCACTATTGTTTATTAATTGCAATCCAGAATTTGCTGTGCCAGAATCATGGACAACTAAACCAGATGGAACTCCATCTAAAGAACTAATTGTTCCTTTTATTTCTACATTTGAAATAGGACTTGAGCTTCCAATACCAAGATTACCATCGCTTGTAAGTGTCATCCTTTGACCTTCACTTGCATGGTATGTCCAAAATTGTAACTCAGAATATCCATTTGTATTACCATTAGCAACTGATCTTATTCGAGAGTTAGCAACTCCACTTGCAGATGCTCCAGAAGCGTTAAAAAATGAAATTTCTGTACCATTTCCATCAGCATCTGATGCTTGATTGTCAATAATTAATTTACCACCTATTCCACCACTTGATGATGTGTTAATGTGCAAAGCACTTTCTGGTGTCGTTCCAATACCAACATTGCCCCCTGTAATATTTAATGTCTCAGTATCAGTACCAGCAACCATTGTACTAAATACCAACTTACCATCTTCTGAAGCATCAGCATTATCTACAATATGATTTTCAATCGTTGCGTATCTTGCATTATTTCCACTAGCATCTGCGCCATCAAAAAATATACTGTGGGATGCACTACCTTCTGTACTTCTATCATTCCGCATGACAAAATCCATTCTGCCTGTGCCATCATTATCAAAGAAAATAGTTTGTGTGCTACTGCTATTGGTAAAAATATGAAGTGGAGTATCTGCATTAGGTGTGACTCCAATACCTAAATTTCCTCCAGAAGTCAACCTCATTTTTTCACTATAGGAATCATCTTTATTTGTTCTAAATATTAAATTACCTGATCTATTAGCAGAACTTGAAAAATCTTCATCTCTTCCAGATAAAATACCAGCAGAAGTTCCACCATTATGCCTGAACCTTATTCCTACAAGTTCATCAGTTGAACCTCCACTTGCACTATTATCTATTGCTATTTCTGTAGTAGCTCCATCATTAGCTTGTTTGAGATGTAAAACTGAAGTAGGCGTTACTCCAATGCCCAAGCCTGTAGAGTTAAGTCTCATTAGCTCCGTACTACCATCCAAAATTCCGAAAACAGCGTTTGCATTATTAAAAATAGTAGATGCTTGACTAGCTGAACTTAGTATTACATTTAATTGACTTCCCGAAGTAGCAACATGAAGAGGTGCTGTAGGTGTTGCTCCAATACCCACTCTAGAATTTGTGGTATCTACTATAAATACATCACCACCATCAGACGCTTTGCGTACCAAAAATGCTTCTGTATTAGTGATTTCTACAACTTGCGTACCTTGTACTATTTCATCAAAGCTAAGTGAACCTCCACCTGATACTTGAAGGTCACCACTTACTACTAAATCACCATCTATTGTACCACCATTGCCAAAGTCCTCAACTATGGCTTTTAACATTGTACTTTGCATTTAAACCTCTACTATTCTTACTGCACCAGTAGTGGTACTGGTTGAATTATAATTAAAATAAATTGTGTTGCCTAATCCTCTTGGAACAGTTAAAAATGTTAATGTGTTCTTTGGTAATATCATATCATTAGTAGCATTTACATTTGTTTCAGTAGTAGTAAAATTAAAATGTATCTCTACCGCTGAATAAACTCCGATATTTCCCGAGTTACTTGCTAGTAATTTGTGAGTTGTATTATTAACATCTGCTGAACTTCCTGCTGTTCCTGCGGTGGCTACAGTCCAAGTTCCTCCAACAGTTGTGTTTAGTGATTCTTGTACAGAATAAGTGTGTAGGTCTGCCATTTTTCCTTCCTCTCTAAGCTAATGACAAAGCATGAATGAGATCGTACTTTGTATGATTATTTTTTCTTTTTTGTAACTTTCTTAGCTACCTTTTTTACTGCTTTTTTTACAGATGCCTTTTTAACAGGTTTTTTGTATGGTGTAAGGTCGGTTTCACTGTTTACCCTTACATAACCTTTACTTTCTAAAAAACCTATTAATTCTGGGTGTTTTTGTAATTGTTCTTTTTCAAGTCTTTCTAATTTATTATCTAATTTTTTATGCCAATATTCCATGATAAACCTTTTAAATAGGGGCAAGAAAACCTTACCCCTATCTATTTATGTAGTAGATTAATCTACATTTCTGATTTTAATACCTTTCTTATTATCAGTATCATCTATTCTTTTGACACCATAGAGCAAGTCTGCTACTACTTTGGTACCCAAAGCGTCAATGGAGTACTCAGATTGTACTCTGACTTCTTGCTGTGCTGCAAAAGCACAAGCAGTTTTATGAAAGATAACTCCAGAAATAGTATTTGAATTACCTCCACTTGATACAGTATTAGACATATAAACATCCATACCATAAAGTGATCCAACCATTCCTGATCTTAAACCTCTATTACCTTCACCAACTGCATCATTTCTAATAAAGAATTGAGCAATTCCGGCACTTGGATTTAATATATCAGCAAATAATTTTGGATTTACAACCATAGCGACTTCACCATCCATATAAGGAATACTATTGTCGCCTAATGTTGCAAGAGCTTCCTCAAACTTAGCCGCTGTTAGAGTATCATCTGCAGATAAATTTAAACTTAATTCTAAATTTGATAATTCAGAATAAATATCTGAGTCTACTTGCCTAGCAAGAGCTTCACCCATCATCCTAGAGTAGCGCTCAACCATATCTGCGTTAGATTGAATTTCAAGAACATCTTCAAATAACTTAGCAACATACTTATGCTTGTTTACTGTTAATTGAGTTTCAGTTGTTGCAGTTGCATCGTAAGACACATCTGACCCGGCATCTTTATCAGATGCGCTAATTAATGATATTTCTGGAATGTGCAGTACATCACCAAACCCAGCACCTGAAAATACTGCAGAGTAGTCATCTACTAAACCTCTGAATACAGTATTCCTCTCGAAATATTTATAGATACCTTCTCCCCAAATTTCAGGAATAAAGTGCTGATCTGAAGATGTAGTCGTAGCATTTCCTTGATACATCTTTGCCATTTTTTATTTACCTTTTAACATAACCCTGCAAAATAGATGTCCAATTTGCTCTTCTTTCTTCACTTGTTAAATCAACCCAACTCTTATTTGTTGGATTATTAGGAGCTGAAGGAGTGTTGCTTGTACTTGGAACAACCTCTTGCTTGTCTGTTTTTAATTTATTTGATACAGTTTCAATAACTGAAATATCTGCATCTTTTAACTTATCCTTTAAATCGTCATCTAAAGTTTCAAGTAAAGACTCTCGCCTTGAATCTTCCATTGCTTTCAATCGTTCATAATCAGGCATAATGGTTTCCATTTCAGCTTTATATTTTGCTGAAAGTTCTTTCCATTCATTCTGCTTAATCATTTTTTCTTCTTTATCTTTTTCAACTTGGGCCTTTAGCTCAGCATACTTAGATTCGATTTCTTGAGCCCTGTTCCTGTACTTTTTGCTTTCTGCAATTAAACCACCAACTTCAGGGTTAGTTGGAGCTTCTACTTGGCTTTCAGGTGCCACCTCTTGTACTGGTTCTTGTACTTGTTCTGTTGTAGTTTCAGACATACTGCCTTCCTCTTTAGTTAATTAAATTTAATAATACTTTATACTTTTTTAAAATACCTTAACTTAAATTATCTGTCTTTTTTTAATAAAGGTCTATCTAAATTTTCATCTTTATAACTAGAAGGTAATATTTGACATCTACAGTTCATTTGGCAAATACTAAATCCTGATCTCGGTAAACCTACAGTTCTAAAATATTCTAAAGTATTTATTGTTCCATGTCTTGGCTCACAATCAGGGCAAACACTTTTATCTCCTATGCTTACCCATTGATATTCTTGAACACCTGCCTCTTCAAATGTTTTTCTTGCTGAAGTATTAGCATTTATTCCTACACCATTTTTAACAGTATTTTTAACTTGGTTTTTATAAGTTCCAAATATTCTGCCACTTCTATTTAAGTCATTTAATAATACTTGCCTGACTTGTTCTTTGCTCATACCATTCTGCAACATTGAGTTAATAAGTTCTTCTAAGGTTAAAACTGTTTCTACTGCGCTTTTACTTAATTTATTTGCAATGATTATTTCTAAACTAATATTTTCTTCAGGCATTTTCTAGTATTCTATCTATTTTTAATTCTATTAGTTTTAAACATTTTTCTTCTGATTCTTTGGTAATGCCAAACCACTCTCGCTTAGGAAGTTTACCTGCGCCTGTTTGATGAAATAAACCAATCTCTTCATTAGTCACGCTATTTCTTTTTTGTTTTTTTCCAGGATGTAGAGTGATCTCTTGCTTGTTTTTACTTGCTTTATTTAAAATTAAATTTCTCATCTTTCCTGTATTAACTAATATTTGATCGAACCCTTTAGAAGCTATGGTTGAATCTTTTAAATTTTTTAAAGGACCAGACACACCTTGACCTCTTTCAAGCCTATTAAAATGATCTTTTTTAATAATTGCCCCTGCATCATTTAGTTCCTTATGTAAATCTAGTTTAATTTTTTTAAGGTTAAATTTTTTTGATATATCTAAAGTAAATTGCATTATGATTTCTTAAGTATTTGATTAGCAAATTTTTTACCTTCTATCTTTGCTTGTGCTATTTCTTGTAAATGGTTTTGCAAGAATTTGTCACTTAACTGCAGTAAATATCCTTCTGGATCTTTTAATAAATCATCTATATTGATAGCTTTGAGGATGTTTTCTGCATCTTCTTCTATGTTATCGTCTAACTTATCTATTGTATCTATGAAATTAAATACTAACTTCGCCAAGTTTTCTTAATCCTTCAAAAGCTGGTTGCTGTGGCTGGGGTGGTTGCTGACTATTTGCTACTTGTTGATTTTCTTCCATAATGCCGTTTAATTTCATTTCAAGTTCTTCATCGCTCATATCGGGGTTATAATACAATAATAAATCTTTTTGGCTAATTATATTATTATCTAGCTTCCATGATAACATTTCACGCTCTTCCTTAGGCGACAAAGGAAAAGTAACTTCGCCAAAGTCTACAGAATATTCTTCAGGTAAGTTTAGTACATTATGAACTTCTAATATCCTCCTATCAATAGCATACCTATGTTGCTCAAACTCTCTAAATATAGTTTCATCACTTTTTCTTGCTTCTAAGTTTTCTATCTCTAAAATGCGTAACGCTTCTCCACTTGGAGCATTGCCTCCTGACTCACCCCACCTAATTCTAAGTTGATTGTTTTCAGCGACTTGGTTTGCCATTGATTTAGTTGCTTCAATTAACTCTATCAAACTGCCTCCAGGAGATACATAACTAAAAGATGCGCCTTCTGGTAATATGTAAGCGTTATCAATTCCAGCAGATAATTTACTTTGCCCTTCTTCAATTCCAGTAAAAACAGGTTGCCCTAATCTGAACCTTACAGATAAAGCTATTTCAGTCATTGCTATTGCTATATGCATCCCCGCCCTTGTTACATCATAAGAGTTTTTACTAAATGCAACTTTAGATATAGGAATAATACCATATGGATTTATCATATCTACATTATCTTTTACTGAATATCTCCGACCTTTTTCATCGTATTCAAAGTGCATACCTTGAGTTCCTTCTCGATCTTCCGACCAAAATACAAATCTTTTTTTAGAAGAATCTGTGCTTTCAATTTCGTAACTATATCCAAATGGTTCAGTATCTCCATACATATAATATTCTTGCACATTAGGGAGCAACTCATATTCAATTCTATTCCTCCTTTCATTATACATTGATTTCATATAGCAACATCCAAGTAACCATGCTAATTCACTTAGTTCTTTTGTCTTTGTATTAAGTCTATAAGTTAGATCATTGTAGTCGTCATTTACTTCACCAGCAATCATCCTTTTAGCAGTTTCTTTATATATCATCATTCTTGCTTTTGCAAATCGAGGAACACATGAACCTATAAAAGGAGGCACTTGACTTAATGATTCACTTGCAAACCATTGCTCTATATGTTTATCTAAATTTTGATTGTAATAAAAATCTAGTGATTCCATCATATTATAATCTTGTTGCGCTAAATAATTTTGACCAGCTTTTATAACGCTTTGTAATACTGTTTGTTCTGATAAATCAGGAATAAGTATTTTATTTACACTTTTACCAAAGTTCAACATATCAACCTCTTACCATTTTTTGGATGTTCCAATCATGCGCCTAATAGGAAATCTGTATTCAATTCCATAACTACAGGCATCTAAAGCATGAGTTAATTCAATATTGTCTTTTGCAAGACCGCCTCTTTTGTCCCTTTGGCATTGCTCTAAATCTTTTACTAAAAATTTGCATTTTGGGTCTACCGTCATACTTATATTACCATCAGCATCCTTTAGCTTTCTATTTAAACTATTTAATCTGTCTATATGACTAGGATGTCTATTTTTAGTGCGAATAATAAACCCATGATCTCTAAGTATTTGGTGATCGCTTCTTCTGCTAGTTGTTGATCTTGCTTTACCAGCAGGATCTGGATAGCATTCTATATTAGGAGCAATTTTTTTCATAGCTAAGGCGAGTTCATCTGTATTGCTATTTTTTAATCTAACTTCTTCGTAAAAATGAATTGTACCATCAGTGAACTCAGAACATAAAACAGCAGTATTATAATCTACATTAAAATCACATCCCCACCATAGTTTATTAGACATCTCTTTAGTTTTTACGCAGTGAATATTTCTATCAAAGTTCCATGCTGCTCTATTACCGGTTGTTTCAAATGATCCTTCAAATTCTTGTTTAAATACCATTTCATCCATTGTCCTACGAGCAAGTTCAACTTCTTCTTTACTAACAAAACCGCCTTGTAATGTGGTAAACTGCCACGACTTCCAGTTATTATCTGATTGCCCTTTACTGTATAATTCATACATCATGTCATAACCACTAGGAGTCCCAATAAATAAACATTTTCCTTTTGTAGTTGCAAGCATAGGCATTACGATCTCTTCCCATACATGAGATTTAATATACGCCATTTCATCCATTACTGCTTTAGTTAACTCAACACCTCTTAAATTATGCTCATTATCAGCGCCTTTTACAGCAAGTTCTGCTCCGTTTTCAAATACAACAGACATTTCAGATTCATTAAGTTTTGCATTTTTAAAAGTAGAAAACATTTGCCTAAGTACAGGAAATACAATCATTTTTCCTTGCCTATAAGTTGGTGTAATAAACCATCTTCTTTCACCTGGTTGAAAAGGCTCTTTTAGCAAATACATTAAGCTAAGTATAGTTTTACCCCATCTACGCCCAGCCACAATAACTTTAAATCTAGCAGGGTGATTTAATATTTGCTGTCTTGTTTTATTTAATGTCCAATGAATCAACTAAAAACTCTTTTAAGCAATGTTTTAGGAATCTTTTTTCCTTGCTTATATAACTTTTGCATCCTAGTAATATCTCTTCCTCGTTGTTTTCTTTTCGTGCCTTTTGTTCCGGTTAGATATTTTTTAGGTACAGATTTATATGTTTTATCTTTAGCAACTTTCCTATTCATTTTCTTTTTTCTGCGCCTCATTTCTTTTTCCTTCTGCGTTTTCTTTCTTTTCTAACAAGAATAGGATCATGTTTAATTGTTTTTTGACCTTTAACTATCTTTATAAATGAATTAACTCTTGCTATCGCCCAACTGCTTGGGTTCATTCCTTTACGAGTACCGCTACTTACAGCTGCTCCTAATCCCCTTTTATAAACTTTCATTAAAGAAGATTTAGATATTTTATTTTTTCGTGCTAATGCACTAAGTCTAGTTGATACTGATTTTCTTTTTTTAGGCATCGTCTATTACCATAACTTGTATTGGTTCAGATTTTGTAGTTGTCTCTTGTCTTTCTAATGCTTTGCCTTCTAATCGTTCAATAATAAATTGAATAGCTCTTAAATCGCCTCTCTCAGCTAATTGAAATAACTTAGAAACCACTACCTCCCTTCTTTCTTTTTCACCTTTTTTAGTAAAACTAAATTGTTTTATTAAATCAGTGTAAGCATTACGCCTACCATTTGGATTGCCTGATTCACCTTTTTGCCATCTGTTTCCTAATGTATTGCCTTTAGCAAACCCACCATTTTCATTGTGTTGCTTATGTTTGTTCTGCGTTTGTTTATCAGTCATAGTCAACTAATGCCATTACAAATGCTTTATTAAGTTTATCAATTAATTCTTTTACTTTGTGAGTATCTATTTCAAGCACATCAAATTCCAGCCTATAATTGCCAGTAGTTTTTAAATTTTTAATACCCACTAGTTCAGTGGTAAGCGTAATACCTCTTTCTTTATCTTTTGGCAATGCGTTTTTTCTTGCCTTTTTTCATCTTTTTCTTAGGTCGGCCTCTTTTCGATCCGTAAGTACCTTTTCCTTGTGGCATGATAACTCCTATATTTTTTGACTTTATAATTTATATACAAACATTGTTTATTTAAAACACAAAAACCCCAGGAAATCCCAGGGCTTTTGATTTAAGTGAGTACTAACCTTAACTAGTTAGCTGTCTTGTAGGAGATGAACTAATTGATCCTTTTGCAAGTGATACTTTACTACCTGCTTTTTTACCACTAGCATATCCGTGTTCATTATGCGCAGACGATCCTCCTAATGAACTTGCACTTCTAGTATACATTTTATTGATATATTCACGAACTGCAACCATCTGACCTGTAGTTATAAGAGCAAATGTTTCTTCATCTGTAGTTTTCTTTATCTCTTCTTTTGCCTCTCTTAACCTGTCTCTAATTGCACTTACAAATCCTTTTTTAAATGACTGCGGAAATCCTTTTACTTGTGATTGCATCCCCATAGCGTAAAAATGATTGTAAGCCTTGTTGTACTCTTTATTGCAGTCAACTAATAATGTTTTATAACAATAAGAAAACATATAAATAGCAAATCTTCTATCTTGATCTCTTCCTACAAACCATATTCTATTAGAACCATTTTGAACTAAATAACTGCAATTATTAGCATGAGCGATGATACCTGCTAAATCCCAAATCCATTCTTGAGCTTTTCGCTGTACAGGTAAACCATTTTCTGTTCTATCAACTTCTTCTTTTTTTATACTTTCATCACTATTATCTGGATCATGTGCTTTTACATTTGCCATGGTTATTTTATGCTTTAAGCATAGTTCATTTAACTTCTTCATAAATGCTTCGGCTTCTGCTTGATTGCCTATTTTCTCAGCGCTATCAGCGTGATCTAATATTTTTTGCATTTTATCCTTTAACTTTGCAGATTCTTGTAAAGTCATTATATTACTCCTTTTGTTTTATATTCCTTGATCAACATACTTTTGCTTAGCTATGTGATCTATTTTAAGTTTAAAGATTCTGTTTTCTATTGCATATCCAGTTCTGCCTGGAAGAATATTCATTAACTCAAGTATGTTTTTTTCTTTTACATTATCAGTTAATATATTATCTTCTTTAGGTGTCCATCTTTTTCTTTTGTGTACGGGTGCAGTGGTTTTTGTTTTCTTCATCTGCTGTATTTGGTTTTCTTGCTCTTTTTGTATTTGCAAAGTTACCGCCATAATACAAGAACAGCATACTACGGTAACTCCTTGAGGAGCTTTGACCATATTACTGCAGAATGAATTATTACATTCTATTTGTTTCATGATTGTTTCCTATATTCACAAAACAAACTTACGAGTTAATAAGTTAAGATGCAACCATTACTTTAGGGTTGCCTAAGAGTTAAAACAAAGTTTCTTGAACTATGTTGTCTGGATTTGTAAAATTATCATAAAAGTTGCTTACATTATATACATTGATCATCTTTCTTATCTTGCCTTTATCTCTTATGTTTTTATAAGTAAATCTTTCATCAATATTATAAAGGTCGCTTAATATTTTTTCTTGCTCAAACTTTGATAAATTTTTAAAATGCGTTCCAGTGTGTTCAGGTTTTCTTACATCGCTTACAACAATATCAATAAGATTGTTTTCTAAAGGGTGCATAATAACTCCAAATCCTGCTCGTAAAGCATGAGTACTTGCATCAAATGAAAACCATGGATTAGTTTTTGCTATTGTAGGGTTACTAAATCCTAACCCATGAGGTTTAAAATTTACATTAGCGTGTTTAAAAACATCTTGAATCCAAACCAATCTTTGACTTACAGATTTATCATTTGCAGGACTTACACAATATCTTAGAGTATTTTCTTCAATAATGTTTAAATATTTAAAGTCATCTCCTTGATGAAATACAGGAAGTAAATTAGGAACAAAGTTTTTTAGTATTAGATAATTTTCTAAACTTTTTTCCTGTGCATATAATACATCTTCTCTTGTTACTGGTTTATTTCTTTCTCCTGGAATTACATCTAAGTTTATAAATTCAATTCTATTAAAAGGTAAATCAGCAATAGATATTAACAACTCAAGGCAAAACTTTTTATACTCATGAACATCTATAGGAGGTTTCCCGCTATTCCATATACTGTATGCTCCGCTATCAATAAGAATATTATAGTCTTTAATGTTTAATAAATCTCCATCAAACTTCCTATATATTTCAATATACTTTCTAAGGCTTGATTGATAATGATAACTAATTAATCTGTTTTTTGCGTATTTACAAAAAAATTTTTCATCCTCTTCATTAAAAGTGCTATCACTAAAATAATAATTTACCTCTGCCATTTTACTTCCGGAACAAAAGCTATTCCTCCTCTAGGAGCAAAATTACCTTTGACTCTTAATTTTTTTGGATTTATTAAATTAATAAGATCTTTTGCTATTCTATTAGTACAATCTTCATGAAATTCACCGTGTTGCCTAAAACTTCCTAAATATAATTTCCAAGATTTACTTTCTACGCATAATTTATGAGGCGTATACCATACTTCTATTGTAGCAAAATCTGGTTGACCTGTTTTAGGACATAAAGAGGTAAATTCAGGGCTATGAATATATACTTCATAATCCATATCTGGATGTTGATTTTCAAAAGTTTCAAGTAACTTATTATTTGGCTCATGATATTCATATTTAGTTCCTTGATTTCCTAAATGTGTTAAGGTTTTAGTATCGCTCATTATTTTACTCCTTCTTGTAATACGGTTAAAGCGTGATTTTTAGCAATAATCCAATCAACTGGGCCTGTTTCATCTGCATACTGAACAGGATCAGGAATGCCTAATTTTATAAATGCTTCAATCCTTTCAACACTTGAAGCAGATTTATAATCAGAATAGTCATTAATTGGTTTATAGCTTGTGTTTGTTCTTTTAAATACTTCTAAAAAATCAATGTTTAATAATTTACATATTGTGTAAGATTGACTTAAAATATGAAATTTGTCTAAATTTAGAAAAGGTGTGTAAAATTTAACATTATTAGTATTCCAGTTACCTATTCTAAAAGCTTCATAATCTGCATCCCTAAATTCTTTTCTACAATCGGGGTATATTTCGTGATCGCCTGAATGTATGCCCATGGCAATAAAAACTTCTTTATCATGCAAATTTGCCCAAGATAAAGCAATGCTCTGTATAATACTAGACATAATTTTATTTCTATTAGGAACTACAGTTGCTTTCATATTACTATCTTCATAATGACCTTCAGGAACTTCTTTACCGCCTTGAACTAAATTACTATTTAATAATTTTTCTAATCCTTGAAGTTTTATTACTGAATGTTCTACAGGATACCCATGTCTATTTAAATATGATATTAACTGAGTAGCTTTTTTTATTTCTAATAAATGTTTCTGCCCATAATCAAAACTAATAGCTTTTATTTTTGTTTTTTTACTTAATATTTTAAGCAATACTCCTGTACTATCCATGCCTCCGCTAAATGATAAAACTGCTCTTTTCATTTTATTCTCCTTTGGTTAATGATAAAAATTCTTTTTTAACATTTAAGTCATCTCTAAATATTCCTTTTAAGCAACTTGTAATCATGCTTCCTTCTTTTTTAATACCTCGCATTTCTTGGCACATATGCCTGCCTTCTACAACTACTCCTATTCCTTTAGGTTTTAAAGCATTATTAATTTTTAAAGCAATATTATCTGTTAAATATTCTTGAGTATTTAAAGTTTTACTAAAATATTCTACAGTTCTTGCAAGTTTACTAAGGCCTACAATTTTTTTATCTGGGATATATCCAATATGAGCAACACCAAAAAAAGGCAATAAATGATGCTCGCAAAAAGTATAATATTTAATATTTCTACTTATTATCATTTCATCATAACCTTCTGAACTAAATGTAGTCAAATTAAAATTGTCTTGATGTGTTAATTCATTCCATGCTTTTGCTACTCGTTTAGGAGTATCTCTTAATCCTTCCCTGTCAGGATCTTGTCCGATCATTTGCAACATTCTTCTAATGTTGTTTTCAAATGAATTATTAAAAGTTTTTTCCCAAGGAAACACAATCCAAGGCAAATCTTCTTTTCTTTTATCATAAAGAAATATTAACTTTTTATCATATTGATTTGCCCATGCTTTTGCGGTTTTTCCAGAATCGTAAATATCATCTATAATTACATCACAATTTTTAACTGAATCAACAGCTTTACCTGTTAATCCAGCAATGATTTGACCGCCTCTAGGTATACCGTAATATTTTAAATTTTTATCAAGTTTATTTATTCTTTTATAAATATCATTCCAAGTAACTTCTTTTACTTTCATAATACGCTCCAAATTTTATGATCTTGGGTTGATAATTTCCATTTAGGATTTTTTAAGCAAAGTTCAATGCAATGCTTTAAATTATCATTATTTATAGAATATCCATCACTATGAGGAGATAAATAATAAGTATGTGCTTTAATTTTTGTATTTGGAATTGATTGTCCTTTATGCCTTACCCATCTTAATTCATCGCAATGTACTTCATTTCTTAAAACCCATTTTTTTAATATAGCATGCTCTGCTATTTTAGGAGATAGTACAACCCAGTCAACAGATGAAGGAGGTTGTTTGATTCCACTACATTCAATAGATTGCTTAAAACCTTGCTCATAAACATAGTCGCAAATTTTACTATCTAATTGATCAGTTGGCTCACCTCCCGTCCATGTAATCCAGTAAGTTCCTTTATCTTTTGCAATTTTTATAATTTTATTTAAAGATATCTCTTCTCCACTTTCAAACTCAGTATCGCAAACTATTCCTGATTTATAACAAGCATTTTTTACACTACATCCTTGCAATCTTACAAATAAAGATGCTTCACCTGTTCTGTATCCTTCGCCTTGCAACGAATAAAATATTTCACTTACTTTTAATTTCATCTTTTATATATAGCTGAATTAGTTAAATGTTCCCAAACTTCACATTTAACAACCCAACATCTCTCCTCTGTTTTTTCTCTTATAAATTCATTTGATTCATTAAAAATAAACTCAGCAAACTTTTCAATGCCTACTCCATTTTTAAATATATTTAAACTAATTATTCCTTTGGTATCAAGATCTTGAAATAAAGGTAAATAAGGATCATCTGCGCTTACGCAAGTTTTATGATCAAAATTATTAATTAAAAATTCTTTTAACATTTTAAGTCCTCCAAAATCTACAACCCAGTTATTTTTATCTAACTTATTACATTCAAACCATAATTTAGCACTTAATAAGTACCCATGCAAATATTTACAATGACTATCTGCATTAGGTTGCCTAAACGCTGTGCTTCCTAATACAATTCTTTTAGTACTTTGATGTATTTTCATTTACTCTCCTTTTTTTACAACTTGGACAATTTTTTCTTTTTTTATTGTAAGTTGGAATATTTCCTTTTGGATAAATGCGCCATTCAAGAAAATCAATGTATTTAGGAACTTTGCTCCAAACATTTTTACAAGATAAGCAATAAAACACACTATTATCCACGGGATACCTTTTACTTCTTTCTTTATAATATTTCCAAAACTCAGTTTTAGGATCTTTATAAGTTTTTCTATTAATATAATCTATTATATGTTCAGATTTTTTCTGGGACATATTCGACCCTGCAACAACTAGAGCCTTCTCTAAGTTGCCATTTATTATTAGGCATTTCTCTTTTACCACATTTTGAACAAAAAGCAATGTATAAATCAGTAGGAGTTTTTTTAAATTTTGACTCAAAAGGTTCAATTTTACTTTTATTTGTTTTTGACCATTCTAAATTATTATCTCGCCATTTTATTAATCTTCTTTTAATATCAAAAGTTTGTTGCATCTCAAACTTCATTTTTTTCCCGTTTTTATTTGATTCTGTCCAATAAGTAATAAAATTATCTATTTGCTCAGTTTTTAATGAATCATCAATTTGAGAATTAGCAATTTTCCAAACTTCTTTTTGAAATTCAATTTCTCTTATTTCTTTTGTTTTAACTTTATCTTTAACTATATCTTTATATTTAACGGTATCAAATACAGTTAAATTTTTATCATTTAAGCGTTTGATAACACTTAAGTGAGGCTTACTATTTTCTCTAAGTTCACCATATTGAAATTCAATAAAAGAAGGTATAAAATATTGATCTTCGCCTTTAATGTGCTTCATTTTGCTTGTAATTTCAACAGGTAATTCATCATAACTAACCCACTCGCCAATGTAAAATTCAGCTGCTTCCCAATCAGCATCCCATATTCCAGCGTGATCGCATCTAGTTAAAAGATATATCCAGATAAGTTTATTTTTAGGTGTTAATTTACGAAACCAGGCTTTATCCCATATCTTGGTATCAATAAACCTTTTAGCCATTTTTTTTCTCCAACTTTCTTATTTTTTCTTCAATTTTATTAAGTCTTGAAAAAATTTCTATTTGATTTTTCCAAATTTCTATAACATCATCTTTTGTACTTATAAGTGATTTATAGAGAGCCTGTTCTGCTTCTGAAACATTATTCATTGAATTCTCCTATTTTTGTTTCTAATTCACTTTTTAACTGGTTATAGTCAAGTTTATTTTTGTTAACTGTGTTTGCTTGTTTTTTTAATTTATTTAACCTTCTTTTTCCTAAAGTTTTTTCTGCCCATTCTTTTGCTTCAATAGGACTTTTGTGCCACCAATAAAGATGGCATCCTAAGCATAAAGCTTTGACATTATTAACATCAAACTGCATTTTTCTATATTTACCTTTAGGGTAGATGTGAGAGGCGTGGAGATTATTAGTTTTTCCGCACCTCAGACATCTTTTGTCTCTAAGAATAACAAACTCTCTTACAAGTTTATTTAATGTATTTCTTTGAGATTTATTCATTTAGTACTATTTACATACATTGCTTTTAATTCAAGTAATCTTTTATAAGTTGATCCATTTGGTTTTACTTTACCATTTTTTATTATTTTTTCATAAAAATTAATAATTGATCTTAAAGTAGATTTTTTGTGCATATCAGGTAAATAGTTCATCGTCTTCGTTTTCATCGTATGTTGTTGGCATACTGCAAGCAATTTCAAACATTTTAGGAGTTAAATCTTTTATTAATTCAACTCTGTCTTTAGGAGTTTCGTCATTATGCAAAGGAATAGAGGCAACTAATCTTGTTGCATTGTTAAAAGCCATTCCCCATTTGATTGCTAAGTCATTATTGTTGTTACTTGTAGCTTGAGTTTGTAAGTCGCAAGTTTTTACGCTCCAAGTAAAACCAGCTCGATTTTTAGGGTCTACGCTTTTGACCATTGAAACGGTAATTTTACTATTCTTTTTGTAAAGTCTCACGCTTTTATATAAAGCATCACTTAAAACAAAGTCAAACTCTTGATCAGTATTAATGGTATAGCTATCTTCGTCTTTTGTTTTAATTTGTGAACCAATATTTTTTGCTTTTATTTTATATTCTAAAGTTTCAAATTGATTCATTTCTGGTTGTACTTCGTTTGGATTTTCAAGTAATTGAAGATTTACTGATTTGTCCATATGGTATGCTTTTTTTAATTGAAAAAACATATTTCCTCCTAGTGTGTTATTATGCAATAAAAAATCCTTATAAACATGATAGTAATTAATGGAATCATTACCAAAGGTAATTTTTCATCAACCCAATCAATTATATTTTCTAATAAGTTCATTTTTTACTCCTTTTATTAATATATTTATGTTTTAAAAATAATATATAATGAATAAATATTAATGCTAAAATGCCATTTAATAAATATTCACTTATATCTACGATAATCATTCTTCTATTGTACCGCAGTGCTCTTTACAATTTGAGCAGATTTTAGATTCAATTTCAATTAAAATTGCACCGCAACAATCACTTATTTTCATTTTTTAACCTATTATTTATATCAGTTAATAATTCAACATAATAACCCATCAAACCATCATAGCTATCAATTTTCTTTTCTATCCTGTGCATTCTCCAGAGCATACTAAGATTCAATAATAGTATCATGAGCATTGTAAACTCCCAATAAGGAAAATACTCTACGCTAAAAAGTGCCTCCCAGTAATACCTCATATTAAACTCATTTGATCTTTATTTCCTTCAGGAGATAAAGCATAATATTGACTATATCTTTTCCCGTTTGGGGCTACAACAGTTTTACTTCCTATACCCATGCCTTGTTTTTTTAAATCATTTATTCTAGATGCAAGTCTCATGCACCCAAACAACTCAAGAGCATCTAAGCTAGTAATTTTGTTACCATGGTTTAGATATTCTTTAATTTGCTTATTTTGACTTTCCATTTTTTAGCTCCTTTATTTGGTTTGCTAGTTTAGTTAAATCATCTGATGCTTTATAGTCATGAAGCATTAAAGAATAATTTTCTAATGCTTCAATAATTAATTTATGATCTTTATGAGTCAACCACATTAAAATAACCGAAGCAGGATCAGGATGAGAGGTTGTAGTTGCGGAATCCCCTTTGACTTTAGAATCCCGAACCTGCTCAGTTACTTTTTGAAATCTACTAATTATATCATTTATTCTGGTACATAAAGCATTAAAATGAATTAGTCTTTGTGAATCTGAATCTAAATCTTCACCTTCAGTAATAGTAAGCAATGATTCAAGAGCACTAAATAAATTAAGATAATTTGTTTCTAAATCCAAATACTGCTTTTCAGAATGTTTTTTAAGAAATGGAAAAGGCATTATATTTCCTCCATCATTAAGTTAAATTCATTAACTGGTATTTTATATCCTTCTACCCTGTCTTTTACCTTTAAAACCTTAAGATTAGGACAAGCCCCTATCAATGTATCAAATCCTTCTTTTTGTGCGTTTTTAACCCTTTTAACAAGGTATAGTAAATCATTGTCTACAAACACATTCCAATCTAATTCTGGATGATCAAATTCTACTTCTACTACATACCTTTCATCTTTTAAACACCCATAGCATAGATTTTCTAAAACATCCATATCTTCTTTAGTAAACTTGTTATCACAATGAAGGCAAGTAAAATAACTTTCCATTACTTACCTCCTATCTTTTGCCAAGCATTAGGGCGTTTCCAAATTTCATCTTTTGCACTTGCTTTAATTACTCTAGCCATATCTTTGTTTATAGGTCTGTATAAAAGGTCTTTAAACCTTTCATCTATATCTTCATCTATAGCATCTGATAATCTTTTTGCCCTATCTACCAACCCATGTTTTAAATCAGTTCTGTTGATCTCGGCTACTTCACAAAGCCAAGTAATAGCATTTTTTACTTCTTTGATTAAGTTATCTTGAGTCATTTTGATTCTCCAATTTATTTTTAATATTCACATCACTAACTTATAGCACAAAAAAGTATAATACAAGCACTTTGTAAAAATATTTTTACTGTTAGATAAGGGTATGTAGAAAGGGTAGGCAGAGGTGGTTATATATTGTGAATATAGGATGAAGTTGGAGCAAACACCCTTCTACACCCCTGCCTTTAGGGACAAAATATAATACATTTATTTATATTTTAAAATTAAAATTCTTCACTTATACTTAAATTAACATTAAACATATTAAAAGCAACTTGTTTCATATCTAGTTTGTTTTGATTAAACCTAGCAAACAAGTAAGATCGCTCTGCATTGTTTCCTGTATCTGTTGAATCGCTAGAAAAAATAAATGGTATCAAATTTCCTTTTGTTCTATTCCAAACATCTGAAACAACTGTATCTTGATCAGCATCCTCTGTATCATATTCTACTGGCATTATGTCTGAACTTGCTAAAAAATTAAAATTTAGATCATAAATTATTCTACCTCCATATATTCCGGGAGCATAAGTAGCAGTTGAAAATGGTGATTTAGAACGCACATTTTGAAATCTTCTTCCTAAATGAGTAGCATTACCAAATTTTTGACCGCCAACAGATTCTTGAATTTTTACACCATCATAGATAATTGTCCTTTTAAGAGAAAGCTCTGGATTATGTGGCATTTGATAAGACTCACCTATTAAAATACATCCGATTTTGAGGTCGTATGTACCATCAAAAGATCCGTCAGTAGCCGGATCACTTGAGTCTCCATCTTTTCCTTCAAATTGCAAACCCCAATATCTATTGGTACTAGAACTGAATGTAAAAATAGTTGATCCATCTGTAGCAGGAATTACTACATTGCCATTTACAGTATCAGCATTTACCACTTCTGAAACACCCGAAATATCTGTGCCACCACTCATATCTGCATTGTTTACATGACTTTCAGTATTACTACTTTTTACTCGCACTTTTGCTTCAGAACTATCCATATTATGATTTAAAATTGCAATATAATCACAATTAAAAGCATTACTATTTAAATCAATATTTACAAGAACATGATCAGTTCTTGAAGTTGCGTTTTCAGATGTTTCAAACTGACATTGATTCATAGGTCTCATATCAAATAATTCTGGCTCACTTCCAAGATTAAAAGTA
>VTLG01014688.1_pt1 | contig 31658 bp, 61 predicted proteins | sample 4694571 | NCBI WGS metagenome assembly VTLG01 (sample SAMN12604809, study PRJNA352737) | marine metagenome | biome: ENVO:00000447; feature: ENVO:00000209|ENVO:00000569|ENVO:01000036; material: ENVO:00002151; isolation source: viral sequences binned using virsorter ...
ATAATAGCCGTTATGGAAAATGTTGATAAAATCCTTACATCTATATTTGATGGTATATCAAAAGTTATTAAAACTATTGGTGATGCAATAATAGGAATAATAGATAAAATCGTTGAAGGAGTTGAAAGACTAACAGCTCTTCCTGCTGGAAATATGTTAGCGGTTGCTGCCGGATTAACAGCAATGGCAGGTGCACTTGTACTCTTTTCTGCTGGTGCGGCCATAGCTGGTGCATTTATGCCATCCGCAGAAACACTTGAAAAAATTGCTAACTCAGTTTTAAAGTTTGCTAACATTGAGCCTGGAAATCTTAAATCGGTTGGTGATGGTATGACAGCAGTTGGTATAGGATTAGGAGTTTTTGGAGTTGGTGGTAAATTAGCAGATCTACTCAAAGTTGAAGGAGGAGGATTAGAATCTGTTGCAGAATCTGTTAGTAAATTTGGTGCAATAGATGCAACTAACTTTGGTATGGTAGGTGATGGAATTAAAAAATTAGGTATTGGATTAGCGGCGTTTGGGGGTGGCGGTGCAGTCTCTGCATTAGGTGATGCCTTCTCTAGTTGGATTGGGGGAGATAAAGACCCCGTAGAAAAGTTTCAGAAGTTCGCCGCGATTGGGCCGGGACTATCTCAAGCAGGTATGGGAGTTACAGCACTTGCAAATGCATTTGATGCTTTCGATAGTGATAATCTAGAAAAGATAGGAGATAGTCTTGATAAGTTTCTAGGTGCTACTGATATGGCCAAACTAAAAGAATTCTCTGCTGCAACAGAAGGACTTGTAAGTGGTCAAATGTTAGCCCAATTACAAGTCCAAACAGCTCAAGCCGCTGCTACTGGCAGACCATTAATTATTCAAACTAATAATACAAGTCAAGTTAACACATCAGGTTCTACTGTCATTGGCGGTTCATCAATCAAAACAGACAATGGAGATGCCTCATCTCGATTACAATGATTTATAAAATCCATCTGACAAATAGTATATCCAAGCATCGACTAAATCAGGTGTTCCCCAACAAGCAACACTAAGTAATAAAACTATTACACAAAACCAAAATCCATACATAGTACTATTTTCATTTGACATTAATCTTGCTCAGCTAATTTTGCAAAGTAAGAATATTCATCTGAATCTCCTGCAGTTTCTGCTACAACAGGTGTTGCAGTTTCAGGTGGTGTGACAGCTGCTTGAGCGGCAGTCATAGGTTTACCACCATCAAAAGGTACATCAGAGGAAACCTCGTTAGTTCCTGTTGAAAGACCTAAAACACGTTCCATCTTCTCTTTCAATTCTGCATAAGACTTGAAGTTCTTCTGATCTGTAAACTCTTCCAAAGAATGTTCACCCTTCCAGATTTCTTCCATCTTGGCTTCATCTTCATCAAGAGGTGAAGCATTCTCAAATTCACTCTTATCGTAATTAGAAAAACCATCTAACTTACGAATCTTGATTTTGAAATTACAACCTTCCCATAAATCAAATGGATTTACTGGAGTCTCATCTTCAAATTGAGGATTCATCTTATCATTGAGTTTATCCCAAATCTTCTTACCAAACTTATACAAACGAATAGTACCTTCGTTCTGAGGATTGGCAGGATCTTTGATAACGTAAACATTAGAAATGTAAGTCAACCTACGTTTCTGTTTACGAGCAATCTCTTTGTTTGCCTCAATACCAGAATTCCAAAGTTGTGAATTATATTCACTTACTGGATCTTTCTGACCAAGAGTAGTTAAAGAGTTTTCGATATACCATCCACCTGGACCTTGAAATCCATGATTCCAAGTTCTTGCCCACGGCAAGTCTTCACCATCAGGTGCGGGCAGGAATCGAACTACTGCCATACCGTTACCCGACTTGTCCAATTCTGGACGCCAGAAACGATCATCATCACCTTGACCTTTAGTTGGGGTATTAATTTTTGCGGTTTCTTTTAGGAGGGATTGGAGTTTATCTCCACGTTTTTTCTTCATATCTGCAAACGACATATTTTCCTTTCGTATTATTCGTATAGCGTTGTATTAATTGTATTGCGATTTATTTCACTTACATATAATTATATTATAACACACTTTCCTTATTTGTCAAGTATGTTATAGTGGAAGTTTAGAAGTCCTCTCAATAAGATGAAGGTCTTCTGCTTCCTCCTGAATATTTTGTTTTAGTTTACCACCGATCATTTTACCGGCGGTTTCAGGTTCTAATTTATTTTCTTCACAGTAATGCATAACAGCATCTATATAGGTCATCTTAGTTTGTTGAACCAAGTTCTCAATATTCTCCATGAAGACCATAGAGTTATTCATTTTAATGCCCATTTGCTAATGCCTCTTCCCCTTCCTTAGTTTCAGGATCGTCTTTCTCCTTGAACCAGAAATCGGTTGACTTCGCTAGCACAGCCACGTAGGCTCCTACCAGAATGTTTATCAGTTGCATGTGATTATCTGCAACAGCATCAGAAAAAAACAACAAATATAATAATATTAAAAATGTTCCAACGACAGCCCAAGATAAAGAAATCCTTGCCCATTGTGCTCGTCTTTTTCTTACTTCTATAGATTCAATGTGATTTGCCATATTATCCTTTATATACTATTCCTTGCTCATTCAGTAATTTTCTATTAGCCATGTGAGCATCTTGAACATCATCTTTATTTTGTCCATGATATCCCACTGCGTGACCATTCTCACACATCCATTTATTTATGTTTGTCCATCCACTATGTTCACCTTCTGAAGTACAATTAATCCAGATCTCTCCTAGTATTCTTCCAAACTTTCCTCTACTGTCTGCTTCTGGACATCTAATCTGTATATCAATATCATCTCTATCTGACATGATTGCCCAATGTACCCATGACTTGAGAGCTTCCTTAGATTTTAAACCATAGAATTTTTCTTCTAGATCTCTTGTCCTAGATTCGGGTGTATCTATACCTAACAATCTCACACGAAATTTACCCATAACATCAAACCCCAAATCAAAGACACAATCTAATGTATCTCCATCTACTACTTTCGAAACTGTTTCAACTCTATATACAAATTCACAAGGTTCGTCATTTTTATATTCAGCCATGAAGATTCTCCCATTCTAATTTCCATGTATCTTCTACAGGGGTTACTTTTAATCTACCTAAATCTTTTGTTTCAGGATAAAGATATGTATATCCTTGTCCACCATAGTTAGGATTAACTTCATGTGGTTCACCCCTTTCAATTCTACCGGCCAAGTCTACCAAATCTCTTGTCTCTACATATTCTTCGTATTCTTTTCTTTCAATAGGTATTCTTATATATCTTGCTACTTCTGATCTGTAACCATTTTTATAATCTGACATAATTGACTCCTATTAAAATTAGCTGACCGTGCTTCTGTTCCCAAGTGACGGCCACAACTCGGCTATATCTTACGCAGCGATTGCGTATGCATATGCAGGTGTATAATCGTTATTATTTGCGATTATGTTTAATTGAAACCTCTTTCTCTGACATCACAACCAATCGAATTCTATTACAGCCCCATCAACAATTCACAAAATGTGATAGTGAACTCTTGGTGGAGCTGACCGGAATCGCACCGGTGTCTTACCTGCTATTCAGAAACTTCAACAGCTTCAATAATATTTAGGTCACAAAAGATGTGACTCATAATATAATTTTTTGGCTTCCCAAATCTTATCAATCCAATCATCTCTTTTTTCTACAAATAATTGTGGTGCTTCATTTTCAACTGCCATAATTATTACAACTTGTGGTACAGGAATTTTTGTGAGTTCTTCGTATGCAACTCCGTAAAATGCACCTTGAGCGAAATAACTTTCACACCACTCTTTCTTCTTTGCCTTATTACTTGTCTTATAATCTATTATCGATAACGTACCATCAAACTCTGCAATTAAATCTGTTCTCCCTGCGATCCCAAAATGATCCGAATATAATGCTAATTCAACTCCGTGAACGTTATTGATTCTTTCAAAGAACGGTTCAATCGTTTTGAATAATTCAATAATGTTGGGCGTTTGTCCATCAATGAAATCGTCTTCGTTTTTGATATAGGATTCACAGACAGAATGTACGCTTGTTCCTCTACGGGAAGCTTTTCCCGAAATTTTATTTGCCTCTTCTTCTCCAACGCGTTCTCTCCAAGCCTGTATTGCAGCTTTGGACAACTCGCCAAGTACTGTTGTGATTGATGGATATAGTCCACCTTCAGGGGTAACATAATGTCTCTTTCCATTGTGATTTTCAGTCCTCATTCCAAAAGACAATTCTGGTCTATTGGCGAGGTGTACAAATTTTTTCATAACGTATTGCCAGGAAATCTTTTCGACTTCTTCAAATCTTTTATTTTATCTGTATACCAACTTGGTACTTTATTATTTTGTGAATGTTTAGTTTTTATATTATCATAACCAAAATATGGAGCATGCATAACTTGTGTTACTTCACCATTACATTTAATACTCATGTGTTTGGTTTGAGGTATATCTTGTTGACAAGGAGTTTCACAGGGCGCATTACGATCTGCTATTTTTAAAGTCTCCTCAAATGTATGTCCACATTCTGAACATTGATAATCATACGTTGGCATCTATCGTTTCCTCTGTTCTTATAATCCAATCTGGTGCTGTTCTAGTTGCTCCCTCTGGAGCACTCCATTTACAATCATTATTATCAACCCACCATCGATAAAAATTTCTATATCCCGCAATAGTGTTTTGTAAGTCATCTTCTAATTTAGTTTCTTTAAATTCTTCTGGAACTAATGAGGAAGGGGAAGTGAAATTACTATCGGGAATATTTTGGGGAGTATGACTTAACTTATTATACAACGTATTCCAATCTTCGTGCATTCCATCAAAACGATACCAATATTCTTTGTTCATCCAAAACCAAAGATCATGTAACCATTGATAGTTACTCTCTGCATCTTTAGCCCAAGCTACCTGAACTTCCATCTGAACATTCGGAAAGCCTGGGTCTAAAGGTTTAATGTGTTCAATAATCTCACCTTCTGGATCTAAGATGTGATGTGCATTAGATAATATCTGAGAGTATACAGGAATCATTTCATGTATATGTTCATCACAATGTGCAAATGCACACATTGACGGATCACTATCGAAAAAAAATATATTCAACTGACTTGCATGACTAAAAAACATAATTACAATCTCATACTATTTGGCCTATAAAAAATATGTGTATCTATCTTTGTAGTTACCTTTTTCTTATTCCACCCATTAGGAATATTAATATAACTAGCGTGATAAAAAAGTGCACCATCTGTAATATCTGGCAATTCTTCTGATCTCAATAAAACATATTTTGCCAACTCTTGTGCATCTTCCCACAACCTTGATCCTTCTCTTGGATCATCACCTTTACCATCACAATACCACGAAAATTGACAACGATCCCTTACAGGATAAAGTTGACCATTTGCTCCGGTATAATGTGGTCCTTCATAAACAACTTCACAAACTGAACTTGGAAAATGTTTTGAATCAACTCTATTTAATGTTACATGGGCTACAGCTAATTTCCCTGCCGTACTTTCGACTGCGGCTTCAAAGAAAATATTCTTTGCCATACATGTAACTTCTTTATCGTCTATTACTAGACTTTTACTAATAACGTTTTCTGCTATTTCAATTAATCCACTTGTTGTTGTATTTTGTGGATGCATGTAATAGAAATCTCCTTTAGGAGATGTTCCTGAAAATCCTGTCATTCCAACAGAAGCAATGAATAAAATAAGAAGTAAAATAATTTTCTTCATAGTCCTCTTACTATTGGGTTAACGTTCCTAGAATTTCGCTCGACCCCTTCGGCGACTTCTGACAACAGTTTCGTTTCCTGAACCTAATTGAGAATCTTTAATATATTCTTCAATATTAAAATCCGATTCAATAATATCAGGTCCTAATCCACCTCTAAATGTTTTTCTTTCTTCATCGTAATTTAAAGTCATTATTGCATTTAATGGTGGCCCAACAAATCTTGCTGTGACAGAACGTGGCATAGCTGAAGAAGTATCATAATCTATACGCCTAATTTCGGCGTGACTAACCTTTTCAACCCCTTCAGATATACGCTTAAATTTAACTATCCTATTTTCAAATTTATTTACATCTATCATTATGGTAATATTTCTGGAAAAGTTTCCTTGACTAATTTATAAGTTAAACCTCTATACTTTAACTTTTTATCTTTAACTTGAATTACTACTTTAGCCTCTTTGGGATGTAATCCCTCTAACATCTGAATAAAAAGTGACTCCCTTCTTAATTGAGTAAGTCCGTCATGACCCCCTTCAATGTATAGATAAAATTTTCTAATATTGGGATATAGATATGTGGGATTATACTCATCAGGAGATCCTACACATTTGTATGGTGGCTCTCCAGAAGGTAGAGCAAATTTTATATCTGGATGAAAGGCATATTTTAATAAGTCCTTTAGAGGATTTGATTCGTTTTCCAATAAGACTTTCTTTCTAGCCTCAATGGAATTCGCAGCTGCTACATCTTCAAAAATTAATGGAATACTTCTTATCGCCATAAATTAAAACTCCGATAAACTTTCTGTAAGGTTTTTCAATCTATGATTTATAAAATATGTGAGTAATCTTTTTCTATCACCAACTGCAATAGTTTCAAATTGTTTAGTTATATTTATACGAATTGATGAAGGTACTTCACCCAAATCAACTAACTGTTTGTTTCTATTATAGTTTCTTAACATCTCACTACTACAATACATATCTGGATCTAGTTCATACCAAGCATCTACTTTCTTCTTGGTTATTGGTTTCTGGCGTCTTCCTTCATCTATAAATACATTATCATCACTCATAATATTTGGAACACCATCTCCAACATCACCCTTTATAATTTTTTCATGAAGATTCCACTTAGCATCTCCTTCTACAAACTTCTTTTGCATAGGGGAATATTGTCTAACATTAAAACCATGTAATTGAACAAAATCTTTATCACTTGATAATATCAAACTTCTTTCATTTATTAATTCTACTAATACAGCGATAATATCATCTGCCTCTGCCTTCTCTACTTGAACTAATTTATAAGGAAACCATTCTATTAATTCTTCTTTTAATTGATTTAAAGATTCGTAAAGATTATCCCAATCTATTGAAGTGGCCGCTCTAGTCTTTTTCCTAGACGCCTTGTAGTTTGGAAATATATCTTTACGCCATGTCTTTCGATCATCACAACATAAAATTAATTCACCAAACTCAGATACAAATTTGGTTCTATACATTCGTAATGTATTTAATACCGCAGGTCTAATTACATCCATATCTACAGTAGCAAATTTGGATGCGGACATATATGAACCGATAAAGATTTGAGAAAAATCAACTAACTGTGCCATCTACTACTTTTTTTAATTTAGGTATATATTCATCTATATGAACAAATGATTCTCCAGACAACCAACGATAATCTACCATTAATTTTCTTTCAATTTTTTTCTTATCACGATTATCTTCATAAGACTGATCTACAAATGAACCAAAGGTAAAATCTATTCCATCTGGAGGATCACCTATAGTATTACTTAATTTTTTAAAAAAGTCACCTACTAATTTCTCCATAGGCCAATCTTTTTTATCATAAGTACAAACCCATTTAGGTTTATAAGTATCACCATCTTCAATGTATTCTAATTCATCTCCTATTCTAGAAAATGTGTGTTTATAATTTTTATAAGATCCAATTCCTAATACATTATAATTTGTAGATAATAACATTGCTGGATTAGTATACAATCCGTCAAGGTGTATATCTTGTTGTGACATTTCATCCCAATCTATTTCTTTTTTATACACCTTCAATTCTTTTCTATGTTTTCTTCCTTGTCTATCACAATAATAATCGTATGGGGGTTCTGTTTCATCTTCCCACCCTGCAGCCCAATATTGATTATTATCATTTAAAAATTTAGTTATTCTTTTTGAAACTTCTGCATCAAATTGTCCACCTTCATGTTCACGATGTACACCCTTTTCACCATGAATTGTTTGTATAGTTATTTCCGATATATTGTGGTTTGCTAATTTTTGTATATCTGAAGAAAGTCTATCCAAATCTTTATTTAAGTTTCCTGTATAAAAAAAGATAACATCCGACATTGTAAATAATCCTAATGAATTTGCATAGTCTATAAAATCAAAAATAATAGTATCATTTTTTGGTGTTCTTCTTTTTTGTTGCTTTACTACCTCTTTATCAAAACTTTGAACACACGCCACTACTGTATTGAAGTTATATTCTTTTACTACATCTAATTGTTCCTTATTCCAATCTGCCATGTGGAATTCCATTAACTTTCTTTTCGTTTGTTTGAAATTAGGAATAAGCTCAAATATATTATTCATTATTTCTGCAGACATTAATGTTGGAGTTCCACCACCCCAAAAATAATTGCGGATGAGATTCGAACTTAATATTGGTTCATAAAACTTAATCATATCAGGAAGATATTTTGTATAATAACGATGGAAAGCATCTTTTTCAAACATAGTACCTTTATAAGTACAATAGGTACATTGTTCTTTACAAAAGGGGCTATGGACATATACTCCTGTTTGTAACTTTGTATTACTCCACAACGTTAAAATATCTTCAGAGGCAAGTTCTTTCATATTATTCAATTATTTCAAACTCAGCTTCCTCTTCTACTTCTTTTCTAATTTCTGCTTTTTGTTGTTCCACCTCAGGCGTGTCTTGTATAGCGTGTAAAAATTGTAACCATTGTCCACCACGTAAATCCCAATTATAAAACATATCAAAATAACTTCGTTGTATCTTCAAAAGATTTTGTACATCATCATCCCAAAAATGTCCAATAGCTCTTCCCAAAATATGTCCATGTACTTGACAATGTTTATCTGCGTCTTCTTCGTAACCATACATCCACGGGAAGTTTGCTCCTGTTTCGGGCAATGCACCAAGATTAGGAACTACACCTAAACATCCTGCACTCATTGCTTCAATTAAAGTAAGACAACTTGTTTCCTCATAGATACTTGGATATGCCATAATATGTTGACTAGGCAACATCTTTCTAATATCATCATTAGAAACAGTACCATGATAATTAACACCATCCATTTCTCTTGCACGTTTATAAATGTGTCTAAACTGTTCATCTAAATGTCCACGATCATAAATCTTAAAACTTGAATAAATGTTTAACTCTGCATTTAATCCTTCCTTAAGTTCTTCCCTCATGAACTCCCACGCATTCAAAAGTAATTCCATTCCTCTATGTGGTGTAGAAAAATAACACACATTGATCTTACCATCGTTTGGCTTTTCATGTGCTGGAATAGGATAAATTGCATTTTGAATTACTACACCTTTTTCATAAGGAAAACCTAGAAGCACTTTAAATTGATGTTGTTGCCAATGACTGACAAAAACTATTCGTTCAAATTGTTTCCAACTTTCTGGATCTTTTAAAAGTTGTACTTCTGGATCATTTGCCAAATCATGAATCCAAAGAATTCTTTGTTTATTTGGTTCTAACTTTCTAACTCTAGTACTAATGAATTGAAACTTATCTCTTATTCCAGGCTCCCTCTTATCTAATTCTCCAAATAACCAATCCCTCATTAATTCTGTACCACCAATAGCTTTAGATGATACAGCATCTAATTGTAAATTATCATTATCAGTATTGACAACAAATTCTACATCAGCATCGGGGTTTTCGATCTGAAGATCTGACTTAGATTGTTTTGGGGGGTTTCCTAAAGTATTTGGGCTTTCATCGATGTTCACTGCTTTAACCATAATTCTCCATATTTTATATTTCTCTCTATATATAGTAATACCACAGGAGAGCAACTTTGCTTTCGTGGTGAGAGAACGGGTCTATGTACCTAATTAATATTAATCAGGCGGAGAAAACCCCCACGATTACCCCTGTGGTATTTGTAATATCTTTTATTATAACATGTATATTTAAAAAGTCAAGTCATGAACTTTCCCAAATCAGCTGAAAATTGTTTATCTGTTACTGACTTCGGCCCCTTATCTCTAGGAGAAGGTTTATCAAAACTAGGGCTTTTATGTTTCTTCTTACCAAAGATAGCTTCTGGCTTGTGATCCATCCATGTTCCATCTTTGACAAGTTTTTCTAGTTTAGTATAACAATCATCTGAACAAACATAAACTGAATCTTCTGGATTATTCCACCAATGTCCAACATCATGTTTTACTGCAATCTGTGTTTTATAACAATAAGAACAAATCATAAATCTGCTGTAAATTGTTTATCTGTTATTGCAACTGTTTTTGATAGATGATGAAGTTCAGATTTTGTAGGTACATAATCTGCTTCAATCATATCTGATTTCCATACCATATTAATATCTGGATAAAATACACCCACATCACGCTTTGGAGTTCCATCTGAATGATATGCCATCGCGACACATTTCCATGTTGTCTTTTCGTTTTCTTGTGGCCCCATAAAATCGGAAATCCAATCTCCAGATTTCAAGTAGTGTTCCATATATCTAATATACGCTTTTTTACTATCTGCTAAATTCAATTCACGTTGTTTTACTTGCGGTGTCAAACCACGACCTCTTGAATTTTTTAAGTGTGATGATACTGCTTCTTTAGTTTCTTTAATCCATGCTTTAACATTTTTCAAAGATAGTTTATCATCATCGGGTTTTGCGAGAACAGACTTTGCTATATTCTTATACTCTGCTGGTTTTTTATTTGCCCTCATTTTGGCAAGTCTTGCTCGTAACTTCTCTTTATGTTCTTCTGAAAGTTTACGAGTCTTTTTCACCTTAAGTGGTTTTCTTTTTACTTCTATTTTTTTCCTAGCCATTTTATTTCTCCGTTAAACATTCGAAAGTGTGTTTACATTTTACTTCTAAAAGAAAACTTATTAATAAAGTTTTTGTTAATTCTTTAGTAACTAACTCTTTACCATTATCAATTAAGTATTTACCATTTCCCATAGGATCAAATAGTATTAACTTATCTTCTTGATAAAGTTTATAATAACCACTTGTTAAATTTACATCTGTATTATTATATTTAATTTCTCCATCAAACCCTATCCAAGATAATTCATTATATGAAATATTGCCTTTATAATCTACTACAAAATTATGTACACTTTCTTTATTAGTAATTTGTTCGTGGACAATATTTTTAGGATCACTATAGTTTACTTTATTAATAATATAACAAGAACCATCACCACATCCATAACTACGATAATATAAATTACTATTATTATCTGTTAAAATCTTTTTATCTTTTGAATTATTACTTTGAGGTAATGGACATTTAGCTTCTGAAGTATCTTCGTGGAGTGATACTCCTAATTGATAAACTAAGCCAGTTTCTTTATTGGTAAGATAACAAGATGTGGGATTATCAATACTACTTCCAAAACTAAAAATTATATAATCTTCATCAACAACATCTATAGCTATTGGAGATTTAGTAATAGTATGTGTCTTATTGTCAGAGTCTAAAAATTTAACTTCTTCAAGTCCACCATCTGTAATTTTAAATATTTTATCTTCTGCCTTACCACCATATTCTTTTGAAGATGATCTACTATTAGAATTGGAAGAACTAATGAATACTGATCTTGCATTTGAAATATCAATATAATGTAGTTTGTTAGAAGATGAAGAATTTGTATCTGAATCAGAATATTCTTCTGGTGCATCTCCACAAGATGCCATCATTGTTGTAATCAATAAACTGTAAATAATATTTTTCATTGTTTCTCTCATAACAAAATTAAAAAAAGAAGCCATGGATTGATCCTTGTACTTCGTCACCATAGTAACAAAATCCTGTTGTCTCACGACCAGACAATTTCTACCCTGCGTGAACAATCCTTGTGTTTTCACATTCAAAAGGATTGTAACCAATCCACATCACGTTCCTACCTCAGAGCACCATTGGGGGGAGTTACCCCTAGTAGAGCCGTATACTAACGGATACTATCTCTGAACCATTTCCACCACCCCCTACTCGGAACGCTTAGGCTTATAATGCTCCATTGTAAATATATCTATCTAAAAAATACCAACCTTCGTATGGTAATTCTATATATCTTAAAAACTTAATAAATTCGTAATGCCAAAAACTCCATCCCATTTGAAATGAGATATAAGTAGCTAACATAAAAAGTAAAAAACTTATTCCAACAATTTTCACACTACCTATCATATTAACCTATCCCAGTCCAACGAACCATTTTAACACCTTTGCCAGTAAGTACATTGCCTCTGGCAAAGTTTCTAGCGGGTGCCGCCCAACCTGCGGGCTTCAACATATCGCCTTCTAGGAATTTTTTATCTCCGGCTTTACAAATAAAACCTTTAACTGATCTTTGAGCTCCACTACCACTTGTACCAGTAATCTTCCAATAACGACTACCTTCGGTAACTTCAAGTCCATTACAATAATTTTCGGTCATCTCTTTTTCAATATCTGGATTAGAAAACGATCCTCTACCTTTAGCGGCATAAGTCCATCGTTTATAATCATCTCTCATTGCTTCTAATAATACTTCAATTTCATTTCTCATAATTAACAAACTCCTACTAAATCTCCAGTTTCATCAGATAACCATTCATAACCACGAAACTTGTGATTATACATCGAGCCGTGATTTACAACTCCAAGATATCTGTCATCTTTACGATTACGAACCAAAGACCATTTCTTTCCGCTATTGTTTCGTAAACTATAACCAATATATTTGCCTTCATGTTTTGTAACTGTTACATTCTTGGCAACTTTTCCATTCAAGATAATTCTCATATTGCCCCCATATCTGCAAGGTAATTTTCTAATGCGTAGTAGGCATCTAATTCTTCAGGACGAGTATCTTCATCCAACTCTATTCCGGCTCCGTGAGCCTCAAAATAAGAACTGATTAATTCTTCTAAACTTCTGTTTAGACTCAAATCAATTCCACCAAATTCGCTTTCTCTATCAACAATCATTTTTTCTCTCATTAAAGGGTTTCGAGAGTTTCCCTCCTGCGCCTTTCGTTGAGGGGGAATGAAGGGGGCTACCCAACTCTCATCTTACATAACTATTATACCAAAAACCCGTCCAAATGTCAAGTGTTTATTAAAACTTTTTTTGAATTTTTAATTAATTCTTCTGCTGAAATCTCATAACCAAAAAAGTGTTCATCGATTTCAACAACAACATCATCAGCTTTACATTTTCTCAGAAAAGTATCTGAGACTAATAACTTGGTTTCTTTCATTGCCCACAATCTTGCTGCTTCTAATGTCTTATGTATTTCTGATGAAAGGTGTTCACCCTTCTTAGACAATTTTGCAATGTAGTAGGTTTCGTTATTCTCCATTTTTACCCTATCTCAATATGTTCTGTGATAACCATTCTTTTGCCACCACAACTCCAATGTTTAATAAATCCGGCAATGTCATCATCGTAGGACATAATCATTTCTGCCCAACCATAAGTGCCTTCTTCAAATCCTTCATAAAAACATCTTATTCTACACATTATCTCTACTCCAATTAAAAGAAGGTGATGCAGACAATACTACATTCATACCCTCTGTTGTTGCTGTGAAATCGTGACCTAAGTTTTTGAGCTCAGTAACCAAATCCCACTTGCGACTTCTAAAGTCATTAACTACTCTCTCAGCTTCTTCAAGTCTCTCTTGAATTATTCTGAGTTCTTCTAATTTGGTTTTCATATTATTCATAATATCTCCTAAAATAATTTCGTGTACATTCCAGTATGTTTCTCAAAAACTTCTACCATAGAATCATTGTAAACATTGTTATATTCTGTGATAGATTTTTTCTCACCCATTCGGGAAACTTTGGCGAATTCCATATCGTACAAATCCATCGAGTTCAATGTGATTTTCAGATAGTTTGAATTTGAACTGTTTCGTCCAATCTTCATCACAAGACCTTCGGAAAAACCCATAAAGTTTTTTGCGCCAGTCATAACACGGAATTTGTTTCCGCCAAGTTGATTTAGAATTTCTCTCGCTACACTCATAATATCTCTCGTTAAAAGTTAATCTCTCATTTTACAGGTCCATTATAACACAACTGGGTCAGGATGTCAAGTGTTTATTAGAAATTAATTCCTAATTCTTTTTCAATCTCAGTCCATCTGATTAGGAACATTGCTAACAGTCCTTTTTCTCTGCCGTATGCTTCAATTTCGTAGGGGAGTTCAAAGTATTCTTCGTAGGTTGTTGAATCACTTGTCAAAACATCTTTTCTCCAACAAAGCCCCTTTGCTCTCATCATTAGTTCTCCTGTAAGGTATTGCTTTACATGAACCATTTCGTGGGCTAATGTTCTGAGAATTTCGTGTGCCCATTCAGTAGCATCACGCTCTCTACCATAATCATCTATCTCTGCTCGATGATGATCAATGATAACTTTGAAATCTCTTGGTCGGTAGGGATTGGCATAATCTTCCAACATAGCTTCTCCACCTTCGCAGTGATGCTTTAGGTGAACATTGATGGAAACATTATTTCTCAATCGATTGGAGGGAACTAATTTAGACATAGCAAACTCAGTCATCGCATAGAGGGCGACTCTAAGTTTTGTGTCAATCATTCTCGCTTTAACATTTACTCTCATTTTAAATCTCTCTCAAGTTTCAGGTATATTATAACACGAAATGGTAACAAATGTCAAGTGTTTATTTCATATATTTATGAGAGATTGGGTTTGTATTCCTTTTGCACTATGCCATCTTCGTAAAATTCACAAGGAATATTTTCTCTGACATATCGTTGATATACGTCTTCTACTTTTTCTTTAATGTGGGAAGCAAACTGTTCTGATGCAGTTTCAACTTGGTAACGGGTCAGATTAACTTGAAAGGTCATGGGAGTGTCCTTGTATAAAAGTTATATTGGTGCTACTTGCTCGTCTGTAAGATTATAATCTTCCTCAAATTTATAATACCTCTCTTTCCACTTATATAATTTTGCATCTTGCTTATTATATTCAGATGCATATCTTTCATAATCTTCTTCTGAAATTTCTGTATGTCTTTCTTCTATAGGTTTAGTCATTCATTCTCCTAGACTATGGGATTGATCGCAGAGGGCGCCCCCTACTCCTATGGTAGAGAGCGCCTTGTTAAATGAACTTCTTCCAAGTATTTTGTTGTCAACTAGCGACAAGTCTCTGATCGTATAACACTTCAGTTATTTTGTATATACGTGCCGCCTCATGTTTTCTGTCAAACTTCTCTTTAACAGAATTTAGGTCTTCCGCCTCAACCTTCTCATGACCTGTGTGCCATGGCGGAAGGGTGGTTTCGTAGTCCACCTCAAATTGTCTCATTGGAATTTAAAAGGATCTCCTTTCTTATGGGATTAAAAGGATAATGACAAAAGGGGTCATCACTTGGTAGGATCATAATTATCAAATATTACTCTATATATAATTTTCGTTATCTCCACTCTGGGCCGAAAATCCATGCAACCAAAGAATACCTATCACCCTCTTCAACAGGGGTTACACAATGATTACAATAACTTGGAAATGCTACAACCTTGCCAGGAGTTTCTTCAACTTTTGTTGAAGGTAAATAAGGTAGTTCAGTATTGTTTTCATTTGGTAAAATTTCCCATCCATCTTGAACTAAAAGATTACCACCTTTTTTCGCTGGTTTAAGAAAGACACTAAAGGATAATTTTCTATGATCTTGTTCAAAATTTATATGGTCATCTGCGTGCCATCCAAAATGTGCGTTTTCACTTTCTTCAAATTTTGCTAATTGTAAAATCATATTATTGTAATTAAGATTAAAGTCAAAGAAATCATTAGCTTTGATTGCCAATTTAAACATAACATCACCAATCTCTTTTTCTATATCATTCTCATCTTCATGAAAATTCCATATCTTAATCTTTGCGGTCATACTACATTTGTCATAACGTGGAGTACCATCATCATAATAACCGGCAGTAGAGCTATAAAGATCTACTTCATCATCAATATATTTTATAACTCTATTTCTAAAATCTTCTTCAAGAGTATCGTGCCAAAAAATAGGTTTTAACATACTATCTCCATTCCGGTCCAAAAATCCAAGCGACCAAAGAATACCTATCCCCCCTCTCAACAGGAGTTACACAATGATTACAGTATGCAGGAAACGCAATTACTTTTCCTGGTTCTTCTTTTATTTCTTCAACAAATACAGAAGGTGAACTAACATCTTCTGTTTCTATAAATTGATTTATAGTATTAACTAAAAGTTTTCCACCCTTGGCTGCAGGTTTAAGAAAAAGACTAAAAGCTAATTTTCTATTTACTCCTTCAAAATTTATATGACCATCTGCATGCCAATGAAAATAACTTTCACCCTCATCCCACCTTGCTAATTGTATAATCATATTATTATAATCGAGATCATACTGAAAATGATTATTAGATTTTAATGTTAACATATACATGGTCTTTGAGATATATCTTTCAGTATCATTTTTTTCTTCGTGAAAATGCCATACGCGATTTTTACATTTCATACCACAATTTCTATCTCTATATCCTGTAGATATATCATCGCGAAATTTTTCATCAGTTGTTTTTACATAGGGATCATAATCTATGTCTCCAAGAGGGGCGTCTTCTTCAAGATATTTTATAGTTATATCAACAAATTCTTGAGATACCTTATCTTCCCATATCATAGGTTTTAACAAACTATCTCCATTCCGGTCCGTATGTCCACGCAATTAATGCATATCTATCACCTTCTTCTACTGGAGTAACACAATGATTATAATAACCAGGAAACGCTATTACTTTGCCGGGCGTTTGTTCTACCTCTTGAATAGGAAGTGTTAATTCTTTAATGTCTGTAGATTTAGGCCAGACTTCCCACCCCTCTTGAAGAAAAAATTTTCCACCTTTCTTCGCAGGTTGAAGGCAAACAGTAAAAGATAATTTTCTCGCGAATGGATCTTGAAATGTCATGTGTCCATCAACATGCCAATCAAAATGAGCATTTTCTTCTGGCATATATTTTGCTAGGGAACAAGTCATGTTATTAAAGTCAAGATCAAATCCATATACATTATTTACAGTTACAGATTTTTTAAACATTGTTTGTGAAATCATTTTTTCAATTTCATTTTCTTCTTCATGAAACTCCCAATGTTTAAATCTTAAGGTAGGTATTAGTGATATTGGCCTCCCACACCTCCCACCACCCTCAAAAGTGCTATTAAGTGTTTCTAGTTCGTCTTTTGCTTCTTGACCTTGCAAACCATATTTTTCTTCTACTATATTAAGATAGTAATCGTAAGAAACTTTATCAAGTTCTGAGTCATCAATATATTTTATAACTGCATCAACAAATTCAGGTGAAACTTGATCTTCAACGTAGTCTGGTTTCATTCCTTCGTCCTTTCTTTTCGCTTTTTTGTTCTACTTATATTTATTTTATCTCCATTAGTAGGTTGCTTTTATTGAGTCACATAATCCTAATTTCTTTGCTTTTTGAGCACTAAGCCAAACATCATGTGGGGGAAGTAAATACTCTCTAATTTTCTTTTCATCCAAGCCAGTACATTTTTTATAATGATTAAGTATTCTCTCTGTAGTCAAATCATATTCTGTAACTGCGGCAAATAGTTCATGTTCCTTACCAAATGTTCCCCATGAATATTGATGTGAAAGGATTGAAGTGTTTGGGGTAAGTATTCTCCGGCCTTTAGTGCCCGATAAAAACATAAGTAGTCCACAAGATGCTATCATTCCTAGACCTACTGTTTTAATAGGAATCTTTGAACCTTTCATTATATCCACTAAAGCAAAACAAGCATTGAGATCCCCGCCCGGAGAACATATCCCCAAAGTTAGTTCTCTCTTCTTTACTATAGGTTTATTATAATTTTCGGCAATGATCCAATCAATCAAAGGTTTCATTGATTCTTGTGTCACCTCACCCATAAAGACATGATGACCTCTCATAAACATTTCACCATCTGGAGGTAACACGGGTGGCGGAGCATTAGGGGGCGGTACTTCTTTATTTGTATCTTCCATTTCTATTTCATATTCTATCATAATATTTTATCCTATAGGGTAAACATCTATATTCGTAGTAAATGTTCTACGTGTTTCGTTTTTATTAAAATGAGGATATACTGTGTGAATCACATCATAAGGATGAACAACAAATGCCCCCTCATGTAATCTTATTAGAGTGGAAAAATTTGCAAACATTTTTCCGTGACCCCCTCCAAAGAATTCAGTAAATCCATTGCGTGGATTATTTTCTCTTGTAATCTCATCTCCCATATCATCTGGAATCTTTAGTCCCATTAGACCTATTAATCCTATTTTATGAACCATATTCTCTAGCGGTGATTTTGATGTGCCTGTTCCTCCATTGTGGTTATGTACAGGACTATATTCACCCACTTTCATATCATTGATCCAAGAGGAATTTGTTTTTATTCCTTGATAGTCTATTCTTAAAATATGGAGATAATCATGAATTCTATCCTTTATCCATTGATGAACATTCTCTGGTAGAAAGTTATGATTATCTACTTTCTCTGTATCATCATTTTTATAAAAAGAAGAACTTTGATATAAGGAATATTCATCTTCAATTTTTCCTAGAAGTCTATTACTCATATTATAGAGCATTCCTTCAGATACATATTTCTCATAAAGTTTATTCATAGTGAGAACTATATCTTGTGGAGCTTCAAACACTATAAGAGTTTGGCCAGTCTCCATTCTGACATAATCTAAATGGGTATGACCTTCTTCATAAACTTTAGGTTTGTCTATTGATGATATGGACATCCTGCTTTTTTGGCTTCTTTCTGCATTTGATAATAAGCTCCCTTGAATTTAGTTTGAATCATTCTATCTGTCGAATGTTCCCACTCGATTTCTTTTTCTCCACGTTTTACTATTTCCATCTCAAGGTTATCAGCAGAACATCTTTCATAGGGTATGAACAAACATAGTGGAGTACCACGTTTAATTGTAATCTTACCATATCGTTTGAGTATTATTTGTGGATTGACTTGTGTATAGACATCAGTCCATATTGGCCCAGGCGGTACTTCAAAATCTTGATTGAAATGATAATACATAGGAAACTGATAACAAGATATTCCAGCAGGTGTCTTCATACGCCATGGGCATTCAAGGTTTACAAATCCAACGGCTCCATTTTCTTGTTGTTCTTTTGGCAACCATGTGATATATGTAATGTTGTCCATCAGTCCACCTTGAAAATCTGGATGAGGTGTTCTAAAGGTATACTGTTTACCTCCAGGTGCACCAAGAGCTCCATCTTCGAAAAGTTCTATATGAAGATCACACCACATTGGAAGTACCCAACCTGTATTAAACCAATCGTGAATAGCAGGACAAAGTTTTATTGTACCATCAGCTCTTGTTTGTAGATTGGTTTCAAATTGAGGCGTTCCGGAATCGGAATATTGAGGACCATTTATAGCCGGAACACCAGAAGTATCAGAATGAGCTGGAACTCCTTTCCACCATTTGGGAATAAATTTACTTGCCGGTTCAATAGGCGCCCATTCCTCAACACCAGGCACTACAGACCAAAATTTTACTTTATTTTCTACTGGACCGTCACCTTCATATTCATAAGTCATATTATTTCTCAATATAGATTGTTTGCACTCGTTCTTTGCCTCTATCTTCTATTTCTTTTACATCCCATAGCCATTTTAATTCATTTACTCTTCTCTCTAATTCTTCCAAGCGTTTTTCTATCTTTTCAATTTTAAATTTTAAATTTTTTTCAGTTTCGGTCATTTTACCACATGGACATAGCCAATTCTTCCCTCATAAGAGGAGTTACATTATAGATACCACCCGCAGCAACATCAGCAAACTCCCTTTCTTCAAGACTCCTACTCAGACAATAGAACTCTGGTGCCCAATCAGCAAACTTCTCCTCGGCGTATGTTGTATAATGGAGAACAATCGGATTAAAATGGTTCTCATGTTTCTTTTCCAAGAAGGTTTGAGAAACATCTTGATCCCCAAATAAACTAGTCCTAATACTCCACCTACTCATCAGAATCCAAAAAGCGAACTCATCCATTATCCTGTAATTGGGAATACTGTAAAATACTTTGAATGTACGAATCCGTTCCAATAGATCTGTGTAATATTCCATAACTTCTGGCGTAAACAACTTGTGTACACTCTGATTCAGTAATATCACACCTAAACAATACTTCTGTACCTCTGTCTTACCACCTTGAGACATAATAGCAGCATCCAACAAATCCAAATAGAATCGTGGGTCTTCTCCGGCACATCCAAGATTCGGATCATGTCGAAATCCAAGTTCCTCTCGTCCGTATACGGGATCACGTTTGTATATGTCGAATAACAGTCCAATATCTCCATGACAGTATGTGTCGGCATCCATATACAATAGATTCAAGTCTTCATCCGCCCATTGTGACATATTATACCATCGATGAATACACCATGCATTAGGTTCAGTACCTTTAAAAGTATCAGAGAAACCAAACATCTTAATATCAAACTCATCACATAATTCTGTCCAACGTACATCATCTCCATCATAGCAGAATCGAACTTCAATATCTTTATTAAACTTCCTCAGACTTCTCCAGGATATCCTCATTCTTTTTAATTCATGATCTCCTATAGCTGGCTTATTTGGAGCTTCCATAAAAGAATAAAAGACTACATTCTTGTTTACTCCACCCTGTTCATTCAACATTAGGTTAGTGCGTGGAATCGTAGTCCTATACTGATCTAGGGCTTCTCTTATTGTTTCTTTGTAGGTTACAATATCTGGACTCTGAACATTCTTATTCTTAAGTTCCATTAGGTAGGTATGTAATTCTTCACTAGTCATGATTTTTTCTGTGCCCCTAATAATTTTCTTTCTAATTCTTGTTTAGAAACTTTTCTTATATTCTCTTTTATTCTTTCTTTCCTATATTCGGAATGTTTCTTTGGCTTAGAATGTTCACTCTTTTCTTTCTCCCTTCGTTCCATCTCAATCTCTTTTCGTGTCTTTCTCCTTTTCTCTGATTCCTTCTGTAATAGGTACTTCCATTGTGGTGAACGAGACTCATCCCATTTTCTGTATTGTGACATTATTCCTTTCTTGTGATAAAGTGGGTCAAGCGGCTGGATATACCTAGTAACCGGTTTAGGTCAAGGGTCAGCAGCCCATTTGAGTTTAAACTAGTATACTCTCACTTGACCCATTATTAATATATATGGGTCCGATTAATTTGTGGGGTGGACCGTTAGAAAAACATTTCACCTCCAGATAAAACGACCATCGGGTAAACCCGTCTTGGAGTCCTCAAGGGTGCTTTTTAATCTGTTATAAAACAACCGCTAAAGATCCACCACCCCAACACCACACACCCCACCAACACTGCGATTGGTGGTCAACTGCTCCAGAAACTCCCCTCAGTCCCTACTGGTACACCTTATACCACACACCCCCTATACACTCCTCACCCACGTATCTGTGCGTGGAAGGTGATGGGCTGTACTGCGCATCAAAGTTCCTCTCTTGCTCTGGCACAAAGTCATACGAAACCTTGCCTAGAGCTTCTTGGATATCATCCCAGTCTTCTTCGTTCTTTCTTTTCATTAGTCACTCCATATAAGAAAACCCCCATGCCATCTCTGACACAGGGGAAACAATAAGAATAAAGATTTAAGTAGTACAGTTTTTGTTATGCGGGCTCTGCAGTGATGTCGCAGGTCTCCGGGAGTCATGTACTAGGACATTCCCACCTCACAGGGTAGGCCGTACCCTGATCTGTTCGACAGACAATCAAGGAAGAAACATCTCGTAGAGTCTGTCTGAGTGGCTTGTTCCCACCCTCTGATCTCTGACACTCATCTCAGGCGCCGTCACATCGGCCGTCTACACCCCCATTACTCTGTGTCTTACGTGTGTCCCTTAGTCGAACACACACCACAACGGGTACTCTGTAGGTGACTAGCGGAGGGTAGCCAGAGAATCCCTACCCTCTATTTCTAATGGTCAATCTATGTCATTTCATTTGATCCTCTCTCATTCTCAGGTACTATTATACCACAGAGAGTGGGATTTGTCAAGAGTTTATTCAATCTTTTTTTATGTGTCTTCATTAATCTTTTCGGCTTCACACCTCATTATACCACCCTTTCCTGAAATGTCAAGAGGGGTCGAGAAGGCGCTAGCGGGTGTCCTATGGGGATCTGCCTTCGGTCTGATCCACTCACAGTCTGTCTATGACACGTTACACACCATAGGCCTTCTCTGTCTCTATATAGTATCGTCATCTCTCTATTATATCACACACTTAGGTCAATGTCAAGTCATTTCGTAGGGGTGTCAAAAAATTTTGCTCCAAAAATAACCCCCTAAGACGACTAGTGCCACCCGATTTAAATGTCATTTATCCACCCACCTACCTTTTGCGTTATATTCCTTCTGCCACTCAATAAACCTCACAGGAACAGTCTCTAATCCCAACTCTATAGCTATATTCAGTCTATGATGACCTTCGAATATTCGGTCTTCACCACCCTCTCTCCTTAACATAATCAGTATAGGGTATTCTTCGTTAAAACCACAAGTCTCTATACTCTCTTTTAATTCATCATACCTTGCTTCTCTTTCTTCCCTAGTCAAATGGGATGTTTCTTCCTTACCATCATAGGCATTATCCCTATGTCTTCCTACTCCCCCTTTACCATATCGTTCCAATCCTAACTTACGGAGATAATGTGGATTGATATGATATAATTTAGAGGAAGTCTTAGTATAATCTATCATGTACCTTTTAACATTTGTTTCCTAGTTGAATGTCTAAATCGTGTCTTGGTATTACCCATCCATCGGAAAGGTGTACATAGTGTACATCTTGGAATTCGTCTACGCCAAGATTTAGACTTGCGTTTACCCGTCTTCTTTTTCTTCATATTTTACTCCTTCTTTCAGTATCCATTCTTTATGATGATGGTCGAATCTACAGTATTTTGTGAGGGTTTCACCTTTAGTGGCATACTCTTCTGGACACAGTTCTGGGTAGGTGATGGCAAAGTACCCCATGAGTGAGAGTCCTATGGCGATGATGTATGTCTGTGGAATTAGTATCATATCAATAGTGTCCTTCCATGTTCTTCTACGGAGCCTATTAACATTTTTCTGAGATCTTCTCGTTTATATTCCGGCCATTTGAGTAGTAATTCTTGTACTTTTTTAGCCTCTCCATACAGTGCTTCGTGTTGTATTTCTTGGAGTAATTGGTGTTCATTGAGATGTTCAGGGTGTTTCTCTGGAGAATCGTGTGGTATATCATCCATTCTACCATACTTGGCTTGTGATTCTCTCTTCTCTGTTGCGTTTTCGTAGTTATATTTGTATTTCATCGTAATATTAGGTCTATGGTTATGTAAGTGAAAAATGCTGTAATTATGAGTATTGGGAGGTGCATTACTATTCCTCTAATTGTTAGTTGTTTGAGTTTTTTGAGACTCATCGATTTCCTTTGTAATGTTTTGTATTGTTTGTATGGGATTCGGTGAATTGGTCACAGTGCGCCCTAGTATGATATAATCTGCGCCTAATTGAAAAGCTTGTCGTGGAGTAGTTGTACGGTGTTGACCAGTATTGTGACCTATGCCTGGACAGACTCGTTGGAAGTTATGTTCGAAATCTATGTAATCGATATCTGGGAGATCTTTCGGAGAACAGACTAGTCCATAGAAACCTTCGATTCTTCTGAGTGATTGTTCCCACATAGGATCTGGCATCTGTCTGCATATTGCATATTGGTCTTGTGGAGTCCATGAAGTAAGGTAGGTAACACCTAGTAGTTTTATCTCAGATTTGAACTGCTGTAGATTATCGAAAACGACATCGTTGTTGAACGTGGAAATGGTTGTCATGGTGACTGAGCTTTCGATCAATCTTTCCACAACGGAGACTACTGTATTAGGTGTGTCCCAGAGTTTGAAATCAATGAATATTTCTTTCTTCTTCCATCCTCTGTATTTTAATCTTTCCCACAGTATATGGTTCAATTTGAATCCATCTACATAATCTGCTAGCTTTTTTGCTAGTTTGAATGACTCTTCATCCTCTAAAGATACTATAAGTTTCATTAACTAGTTTTCTCATTTTTAAGGGTCTGAACCAACCAGATCCTATTGAGATATGGTCAGCTCCTTCATTTAGATATTCTTCTATATCTTGAATTGTGGTCACTCCACCACCCGCAATTATCTCTATATTTATTGATTTGAAGTCTGTTCTCACTAGATTGATTAGTCTCTTGGTATATGAAATGAGAGTCTTTCCTGAGAGTCCACCCTTCTTATGTGGTAAGGTATTTGAGAAATGTAGTTGTCTGAATCCTTGATTTACTACGTATTCTATCTCTTCTGGAGTGGTGAGTGGAGACATCTTGGCGATACACCATCTACGATCCTTATTAGGCCATTGATTGATGAAATCCCACGGTAAGAACTTGGAGTTAGGACACGAAAGATTTAGTTCTATTGAGGTTGCTTGGGGGATGATTTTATTCATCTCTTGAAACTCGTTTCTATTGACTTCTGCAATAGAAATTACGTCATTTCTAGAGGCGTTATATAGACCTTTGACAAGACCAGGATTAGGTAGACCAAGTTTGTTAGTCCACCCCTCTTTTGTATATCTGAGAGACTTCAGGACTGCCCAGAATCTATTTCCTTGAGGATTTAAGGTAAATGTACCATGTACTGAAGTTGTATGTCTTGTTCTAAGGTAATTACCAAACGGAGCTGCGATGAAAATGGTTGGATCATGTGATTTCATATAGAGTATAACTCCATGTTAATTCTTCACCACCTACTATATCCCTATTGGCGAATATCCACCATGAACCATCTTCCATTAGTACTTTGCTACAATTAGGATCATCAGAATGATTACCGAAACCACCTAATGGAGTCCTTATATATTCACCCTCTTGATTGGGGTCTGGTATGTGTATCTTACCTATCATGACACCCTGATTGATAGATTCTTTTACGAACACTCCTAATCCCTGTATCGGAGAATTTTCTATTGTTAGGTATTCTGGTAATGGTCTATAGCTCATTTGTATTCACACGTTGGACAGTATTCTTCTGGGGTTTTGGCATTTTTAAAGGTTTCACAACCTTCAATTCTAGTACATATTAATTCTCTATCTTCTAGAGTTTTCTCTATTTCTTTTATTATTTCCACCTTCTCATAGATGTATTCTACTTGAGGTTCTTGTTGTTTTTTGTTATATATTACACCCGCTATTAACCCCACACACAAGATAATTGCTAGTACCCACAAGAACAAAGCTTGTAGTCCAAACTCTATCAGTTCCCATATTATCTGAAAGGGTTTTAACAAGATGCCCTCCACATCTTTCTTTTTTTACGTATTTTAGAGGCTGATATATCTTGTATATTTTGGGGTAATACTTCTTCTTTTATGGTGTAACCGACATCTCTACCATAGGTGATATGTGTAATATTAGGCATAGGATATATCTCATATTGTCCTATGTAGTCTTTGAGGGCTTCATTGATTTGTACTATTCTGTCTTCTAATGAGTATGGATTGTCTTCGTTTTTATCCAGCTCTCTGAGCAAAATAGCAACTTGTCCAGTATAGGAAAGTGCTTTTTTGAAGAGTTCTGTGTGTCCATCATGCCAGGGCTGAAATCTCCCTAACAGTTGTGTAGTAGGTTTTTTTGAATCTATTAATGATACATGTAACATACCAAATCCAGTAATTTTACTCATTTTTCAAGGAGTTCTTGTTTAATTTTCTCTACATATACTGCTCCATCCATGAGCTCTTCTTGTAGGTGTTGTAACCATTCTAGGGTAGAAAGATCAGTTCTTTCAGTATTCACACCATATTTACTTAGTCCACGTTCTTCTCGTGCTCGTAATTGAGACACCACATTCTCTACATTTTTATCCATTTTCTAACTCCTTGACACGCCGTTGTAGTGTGACAATCGTATCAGGAATTCCTGTTAATCGTTTATCTTCAGTTGGTTCAAGTAGTGTTTTCAAATGTGCTATCTCGGCCTTGAGTACCGAAATGTATGTCTGTATCGCTTTATCCATTCTATTTCCGTTGGTTAATGTATCGTTCTGTTTCTGTGTAACCACCTATATGTGCTCCATCGATGATTACTTGAGGTACAGTATTGACTTTCTTTCCACATGCTTCTTGCATTTCCTTTACTTTTTCTTTGCTATCAAGATCAATTTTAGTAATCTCTTCGCCATATTCTTTTAATAAATTTACTACTCTATCACACCAAACACAGTTAGTGCCTGAATATACTATTGCTGTCATATCCTCCTTTTATATACCATAAGAATCTACTAATAAATGTGAACACGTTACCACAAGAGAAAAACATATCAATATCAAGGTAACTATTATTATATTATGATGTTTCATCGTTGTAAGTTTTCGTTGTATTGTTGTTCTGCTCTACGGAGAGCCTTATTTTGATCTTTAACTCTTTGTTTAGCAGCTTCTTCTCTCTTAAGTTTCTTTCGGGCAGAGGGTTTAAGATAGTGTCTTCTGCGTTTGAGTTCAATAAAAAGCTCTTCTGTTATTACTTTATTCTTTAATTTTTGTATTGCCCGTTTGGGGTCTTGTTTTGGTCCTATGTTTATTGTAATCATATTATTTTATATCAGATTAGATAATTTCTTTTCCACATCACGTAATGTAAAAAACTTTGGAACACCATCACCTTCTTTCATATACGAAATCCAGTTCTCGGCGTTATAATTATAATTCGTTCCCTTATGACTAAACAGTTCAAACTGTCCAGTATCACCTTCTTGTATTATGACATTGAAACCTAATGCCTTCATTTCAGCAGAAAGACTTTCCGCCTGAGGTTTGTAGTTTCAAGATCCACAATACTTAATCAACCAAGCTGGGTATTTTGGGTCTTTATTCATAACTCGACATATATCCTTTGTTGATTAGTTCTTTTGATTCTTTTTCTAATTCTTCAATTCTGTGTTCTAGGGTCGAAATTGTAGTGTACAAATGACCCGTATCATGTTCTTCAATTCTCGATCTGAAAACTTCTATTTGTTCTCTGAGTACTTCGATTGTTGCTGCTGTGTCTCTGTGACTTCTGATGTTATCTGTTCCCATGTTGAATCTCCTAGTTGTCTTACTGTAGCAATACATTCTCCATAAGGTGAATCCCATTCATCTGGGCTGATTAATGTTAGTACCAACTTATCATCCTTTTCATAGAGATAATATTCTTTTAGAGGTATAGGTTTAAATCCATACTCTGCTGTTGCTATGAGTTCTGCTAACCTCACTCTTTCAATAATTTCTTTTACTTGATCAACCAATAGAACTGCGTGTTCTTGAAGTTTCTTTATTTGTTGATCTGCATGGTGTCTCATTACTGTTAAACTATCTTGTTTAACAAGGTCTATTTCGAAATCACCCTTCCATACTATATTCTTTTCACCCATTCAATACTTTTGAAAAATAATCATCTGAGTGTATAGATTTATCACAAATATATAAATCCCAAACAGGCTTAGTAGCAACTTGAAGTTCATGATACTTACAACCCCACTCTTTAAGTTGTTTTTCAGTAAGTTCATAAAAAGCAGCCTTTTCTGTTATATGATCTGTTGATCCACTACCAGCACGTTTCATTAATTGTGTATGTCTATATCCTCTAGCAGTCCAATAAGTAATATTATGTTTACCATCATCATATAGAGAATTAATATGTTCAATTCTATCATAATAAGGTTTTATATCTTTATAGATGTTTAGTAAATCTTCAAAATCGAATGCTGCTATTTGACCCGTATCGGCACGGGGCACATTCACACCTTTTGTGTAATCTTTTATATCAAAGGATTTGTGTAGAGTACATATCGTACCATCTATATCTACATAAAGTTCTTTTTTCATAATAATATTTATTTTTTAAGATTTTCCCATATTTTATAATCTTTTTGATAATACTCTCTAAGGAAATTTTTAGTATAATCATTGGGGTGTATAGTCATGGCGTATTTGTTTGAAGAATTTACTTTCCAAAGAACTTCAAGATTAGGATAAATCTTTTTAATTTCTTGTTGAATATTTTCAAATTTTAAAATTATCTTATCTCTTAATCCATTTATCCAAGATGATTGAGGAGCCCAAGACTCATGCCATAGTGATGTTCCTTTTTCTAGTAATCTAGCTAACACATTAATGTCAACCGATTTACATATATCATAATCATGATGTTTCTGTGTGTCTCTGTCGTGCCAAAAAGATCTCTCCATTTGGGCATATCGATAAGAAGAAAGGAATCTTTCTAGGGGGTCACGAAATACACAAAACTTGGTGTAATCATTCCAATCCCATTCACTTAGGTAAGGTTTATAATCTTCCCAAAAATGATGACCAATATGATCCATCTTTCCAAATTCATTATTGACTGCTTTAATTATAGAAGTTCCTGCACATCTAGGAACATGAATAAAAATTACTTTGTTTTCTCTATCAATCGGCATATTTTTGGAGTCCAAAATTGTGCATCTTTGGTTGTCACGCGGAAATCATAAGTCTCTGGTTGAGTAAATAATCTATTAGTATCATCATATTTATCTGTACCTTTAGTATCTACCCATACAGTAAAATCGGCATTGAAAATCTTCCTTGTCTCAGGAGTTGGACAAATAAAATCACATACAACATAACCATCTTTTGTATCACAGAAGATTGCTAAATCTCTCATACGATATGCTTGTCTTATTCTACCCCTTTCAGTAAAATCCCAATCGTCAAATTTTTCTCTTATTTGATCTGCATTGAGAAGTTTTGCTTTTAGTTCAAGACATATCTGGTTTGCTAATGTACTCTTCCCTGTTTCGGGCATTCCCATTATTAAAATTTTCATCTATAATGATAATCCTGTCACATTTGATAAGTAATTCTTTTCAGCTTGATCTTTGGGTTCATCTACTGCAATAATCAAACTCTTTTTAATAACCACTTCTTCACATTTTCCTGCCATCAGCCAAGGCATGAGTGCCATTCCCACTTGATTAGCTTGGTTAGTTTGGACAGCTTGTAAAGTCATAGGTTTATTTAAAATAACTTCATCTTCTTTTTCTACACATCTAGATACTAATTCTTCTCCAGTTGATAATTTAATTATTTTAACTTTCATGGATATTTTTCTTTAAATATTGATAAGGGCTTGGAAAATCTTTAATTTGATTTCTCCAATTTTTTTGTCTTTCCTCAAGTTTCGTGGCATGAATAAAAGCTATTTTTTTCATAATATCTAAGTTACCACCACCATATTTTATTGAATGTACATCTGTAGGATTCCAATTCATGCCAGCCGCTAGTATATGAACAGGACTATATGAATTGAATTGATTATTAAATTGTCTATCTCTATATGCCTGATGAAATTTTCCCGATAAATCATTACAATTAGGAGAAAAAAGTTCTTCTGGCCATTTTTTATTTTGTATTTCTCTCCAATATTTAGAATCATCTCTATGGGAAAGGGCATAATTAGTTACTACTGTTGCCGCAAATCCATAATAGTCATCATGACACTTGGTAGTAAATTCTTTTCTATCCCATTCACTTACATGATCTCTTTCTAATATACGACATAAGTTAAATAGAAATTGATATGTACAATGTAGTCCATTAGATTGTAATGGTTCAATAAACCCAGCAGACAAACCAATTGCACATGTATTTTTAACCCATAATTTTGAATGAATGCCACATCGCATTGAAATCAGGTGATAATCTAATTCTTCGACATCTTCATATCCCTTTTTCTGTAGTTCTGCTTTAAACTCACATAAAGCGTGTCCTTTAGTAACGAATTCATCAGAAAACACATAACCCGCCCCCATTCTAGACCATAAAGGTATTTCCCATACCCATCCATTGTCTATAGCTGTACAATTTGTATAATTTACAATTTGAGTTTCAGGATCTTTATAGGGAATTTTTGTGGCCCATGCCAAATTATTTGTAAGATAATTATCAATGTGTATAAATGGAACATCAAATTCTTTTAATAATAAAGATTTAAATCCAGTACAATCTATAAATAAATCTGCTTTAAGTCTTCGTCCATCATCTAATATTAGATATTTAATTCCATTATCATCCAAAGAAGCCTTTTCTACTTCTCCTAGAATATGTGTAAAGTTACTGAATTTGTTACAGTAATTGTCTTTTAACCATATACCGAATTTAGTGGCGTCAAATTGATAAGAATATCTTGAATGTAATTGAACTTCATCGTTTATTTCATTTAGTTCTGAATGATCAGAATTAGAATTGAAACTATCAGTAAAGAGGGATTTGTTTTGATTTACAAGTACCATGCCTGGGAAAAAATTATTTGCATAATCACTTGTGGGGGAAGCTTGGGGGAAAAATATTTTTTTAAAATACCAATCATCCAATCCAATATTAGGTAGAACTCTTGGCTGACCAAAAGGATAATGAAATGTCCCCGAATCTTTACGATACCAATCTTTAAATGCTATACTTAATTTGTAGATAGAATCACAATGTGGCATAAAATCAAGATCATTAATTCCTACCAAATTTAACCAATTAGCAATACCTTGAAAACCACTTTGACCACCCGCAACAGTACTTTCTCCTACACCTATATTAGAAATATTTGGGGATTCTACAAGTGTAATTTTTTTGTTAGGAAATTCACTTAATAGTGTGGTTGCTGTCATCCATCCTGCAGTACCACCACCTACTATAATAATATTCATATTACAAACAATAAAATAAAGTATCGTAACCTTGTGAATCATAATCAACACACCAGTTACGAGGTTTCTGAAATATTAATGTACCTACTATTGCAATTTTTACTGAGTTCTCCCACAACCATGCTTCTGTAAGCCATGGTAGAAACCATACTATAGCTTCAATCATCTATTAATTTCTTTGTTAAATGTTGGATGAGGAGTACCACAAACATTAAGCCATTCTTGGTCATCCATAGTCCACTCTTCAAGTTTGTAATCATAGACCATCCACATTTGATGATCTTCCTTATTACAATATTCACAGTACATTTGTTCAATTATTGTTGTAGGATCTAATTGCTTAGAGTGAATACATCCTATTTGTCTCCATCCCTTTATAGGCTCTAATTCTTTGAAGATTGTTCCTTCAAATCCGCCCATTCTCTCTGTCAAATCTAAACAATGTTCATCTTTACCACATTTAACATTTTGCCTTAAAGGATCACTCCACTCCCAGTCATCAGGCAGTTTAAAATATCCTACACATCCAGTAATTACTAATGTTAATATAATTAGATACTTCATTCTTAAAAACGCAATTGTATAAATACGGGTGTAACACCGGTCAAATTAAAAGAAGTAAGGTAATTGAAAATAAAAAGATTACCAAAAAATTAAATAGAAAACATAATAGAATAAACACACTAAAGCGATCCATTCTATCTGCATCCAATGTCCGAAAAGTTTTCCTCTCAAAAAA